>Ga0209540_10000183_pt1 | contig 76991 bp, 52 predicted proteins | sample BarGraIncu01121A_FD_184501 | JGI IMG/M metagenome (GOLD analysis project Ga0209540, IMG submission 184501) | Arctic peat soil microbial communities from Barrow, Alaska - Barrow Graham LP Incubations 011-21A (SPAdes) (version 2) | ecosystem: Environmental > Terrestrial > Soil > Wetlands > Peat... | reverse complement strand
CTTCCGTCTTCCGTCTTCCGTCTTCCGTCTTCCGTCTTCCGTCTTCCGTCTTCCGTCTTCCGTCTTCCGTCTTCCGTCTTCCGTCTTCCGTCTTCCGTCTTCCACCCTTTATTACCAAACACCATGCCAAGTTATTAACTGTCACTAAATCAGACGTGTATAAATTTTATAAATTGTATCAGTGTCTAATTATTAGACAGTTTGATGTATGAAAAAGTTACAATGAATATCTCTTAACAAATTCATCCATAACTGAACTTATTTTTGTAGGTTTGTTAAAGGAAAAAACTATATAATATGACAACTTTCAATCGCCGTGATTTTCTTAAAACCTCTATCGTTGGTGGAGTAGCCGCTGCATGCATTCATCCTTATGATACATTTGCATCAATTGGACAACAGGAACAGTTCAACTCGCGCGTAGCACTCACAACTGGTGATAACAGAGCTGATATGACATTTCGTGCCCTTCAGCCTTTTTCAAAGGAAATAGCTAAAGCAATAGGTAAACGCCGTGTTGTTCTTAAGCCTAATAATGTAAATATTGATGTTCAGCTTGCTTCTACTCATGTTGATACGCTCGAAGGTATCCTCGAATTTCTGAAATCAATCAATAAGCTTGATAATGTCATTATTGCTGAATCTGCCGCTAATGGTCCCTCTCTTGATGGGTTTAAAAACTTCGGCTATTTCAGGCTTGTTTCCAAATATCCGGTGAAACTGGTTGATCTCGATCAGGAACCATTTGATACTGTCCATGTTTTTGACGAAAAGGATTTTAAACCACACGCAGTCAGGATGTCCCATATTCTTCTCGATCCTGATTCATATATTGTTTCTGTGGCAAGAATGAAGACCCACGACAGAGTATTTGCTACTTTATCTCTTAAGAATATAGTATTTGGTGCCCCGATAAAAGATTTGGGATTCACTTTCAATTCTTCGCGGAAGAAGGGTGCAAACAGTGATAAATCTATTGTTCACGGAAGCGGATTCCGTGGTATTAATTACAATCTGTACGCGATGTCGAAGCAGTTGCATCCACATCTGGCAGTTATAGATGGCTTTCAGGGAATGGAAGGGAATGGTCCGAATGACGGGACTCCAGTAGATCACAGGGTTTGTGTTGCAAGTACTGACTGGCTGGCTGCCGACCGTGTCGCAATTGAACTTATGGGAATTGATTTTTCCAATGTTGGTTATCTTAATTTTTGTTCCCAAACGGGATCAGGTACCGGCAATCTCAGTAAAATTGAAGTTATTGGCGAGTCAATCGATAAACACAAAAAATCATATAAGCTGAGTAACAATTTTAAAGATCAGCTGATTTGGATGAACCCGGTTTCTCAGAATCTGAAGGAATCCAATCATCCAAATTTCAAATTATCTTATACCTCCTGAAATGAACAATTGAACTATTATGATTAAAAGTTTTTTAAGGATTGTAATAGAAATATAGTAACTTTGGGTTAATAGATTACATTTCAATACTTCGACTTTTCAGTTGTTATGCTTTTATACTTGTAATGGTCACTAAAACTTGAGTCTGAAAATGAAAAAAGACTACTTTATTATAGAATTAATTAAGAGCGGACCGTTCATGCTGCTTATGGTTATTGTTATTTTGATTTTATTAGGAATTGTTATTTCTAACAGGCATGAGAAGACTGTGCAAATGAAAGAAGATGTAATTTATGTTGCTCCAAAACAAAAAAAATAGTTGGAACTGGATAGTTGCGACGTCGTTGATTATTTTTTTGACTGCCTGTTCATCCTCCGGAAATAAAACTTCCAATATTATGAATACCACGTTTATCACAGGAACCTATGGCTCTGATGTAGTTTTTTTTGCTAAAAACAAGATTAAGACAATAGAATTAAAAGATGGAAATTCCAAATCCTGTGTCCTGCTTGCACCTGGCTATCAGGGTCGGGTAATGACAAGTACTGTTGGAGGGAGTGAAGGGTCCAGTTTCGGATGGATCAATTATAAGTTCATAGAAGCGTCAGAACCAAGCAGTCAGTTTAATCCTTTCGGTGGAGAAGAACGTATCTGGCTTGGGCCTGAAGGCGGACCTTTTTCGATCTACTTTAAAAAAGGTGATGAGCAGGTATTCTCCAATTGGGTAGTTCCGAAAGAAATCGACACTCTACCATTCGAAGTAGTCGCTCAATCATCAGATAAGGTAAGCTTTACTAAAGATTTTGTCCTGACAAATGCTTCAGGAACAAAACTTGAAATTGGAATTGAACGGAGTGTTAAGTTACTAACTATTAAAGATGCTGAGCTTGCGTTAGGCATGACTATTGACAAAACTTTGTCTTTTGTTGCCTATGAATCTGAGAATATTCTGATAAATAAAGGTAAAACAGACTGGACGAAACAGTCAGGAGCTTTATCAGTATGGATGCTGGCTATGTTCAATCCATCATCCAGAGGGGTTGTTTTTATCCCTTTCAAAAAGTCAGGTGAAAACCAGTCAGAAAAGGTTGTTAATGACGATTATTTTGGCAAAGTGCCATCTGACCGTCTCATTCTTAAGGATGGAATATTGTTCTTCAAAACCGATGGAAAATTCCGCAGTAAAATAGGTATCTCCCCTGAAGGCGTAATGCCTTATTGCGGGAGTTATGACCCTGAAAAGAAGGTATTAACACTTCTTTGGCATTCATCGCCTGACAAACCTTCCCTTTACGTTAATTCCAAATGGGGCGATCAGACGTCCCCATTCACCGGAGATGTTGTTAATTCATATAATGATGGCCCGGTAGCTGACGGAAGTATTATGGGGCCCTTTTATGAAATTGAAAGCTCTTCTCCTGCTGCATTTCTTAGTCCGGGTAGCAGAATTGCTCATACCCAGCGGATTTTTCATATCACAGGCGACGAGGACAAATTGAGTTTAATAACAGATCAACTTTTTCACCATTCCATTTCAGAAATAAAAGAGGCCTTTAAATAAGGTTAAGGCTGAGGTTGAGGTTAAGGTTAAGGCTAAGGTTGAGGGTAATGCTAAATATCATATATTAGACTGCAATAAATATCGTGATAATCTGTTTTCATAATGATTTCGGTTACTTTCTGAAAAAGTCAGATCCGGATTAGAAGGGAAAAAGTGGCATTTCGTTGAATTATTACCAGAGCTCGTTGAAGATATTTTTATTTGCTTCACTCCCGATGTACTTTTGAAATCGTAAAGTACTGAAATCAATGGAAACAATTAAACATAGAAAAATTATGAAAACACAAATCAGGATTATTTTAGGTACCGTCATCTTAAGTGCAGTTTTATGGAGTTGCACAAAGACTGATAGTTCGCTTCAAACCACAACTCTGAAGAATTCAATTAATCAGAGCGCTCTCAATTTGAATACTGCTGTGAATACTATAGCTTCAACTAAGGCATATTCTATTTTGACATTTAACGGAGTAACATCAAAATCACTTAGTACAGAAGAAACAGCTTATAAAGTATATATAACTCTTGATACAATAAAAGGAATATATAATTATAAGCCTGTTCCTAAGGCTGACAGATGGGGAATGTCTCTTATTAAATATTTCAATAAGACCGCTGATAATAGTAAAATGATTGTTAAAATGCCTCTGAAAAAGGTCACAGATCCGAGGACCTTAAGACAGTATGCGGTAAGTGACTCTGCGCTGACAAACAACTTTTCAATCGCCGTATCTGATTATCATAATAATTACAATAATTACCATGATTTTGACTATATCCTGACATCGGCCATTACTATTGATGATGTTGCAGCAGGCAATCTAAATATAAAGTATATTGTCAGTCCGGCAACAGGCGTTGATTATGCTTCGCAATATGCTTTTAGCGGTGGTTATACTGCAGACTATAAATATCTTTCAGGTGACACAACTTTATCAAGTTTTGCTATATCTGATAACAGTAAGGTTTTATATAAAGAAGAATTAAGGACAGTAAAAGTTGATACAGCCAGATTTGGACGTGAACATGAGTATATTCTTACAATTGGTGATGTTCAGATTATCAGAAAATCAGGTACAAAAGGAGTAACTGTTTCTGTTGCCGGAGTAGTACAGACCAAAGCTGTTGTGACTATGGTTGATAAAGCCACAGATTCAGAAGCTTCAGTTTGTAAGCATCGTGATATTCAGATAACCTTTGATGACGGCACCACAACAACTGTCTCAGCATTAATAGGAAGTTCAGTCGATAACATTAAGACATTATTTGATTCTCTTCACTCAGTTTACTTTTCAGCCTATGTTGTAGACTGGATTGCTTATGATATTTATTATCACAGAAATTAAGGAATATTAGGATAATGTTCTTCGGTTAATATTTAAACAGGTTTGTAGGTTCGTAGGTTAGGTTTAGTTAGGGTTAGTAATTCGTGATTATTTCTTCCGTGACATTCTCCCGAATGATCACGGAAGATTTTTTAAAGTATTTTTAGCCTATCTTTGCAACTTATCAAGATTCAAAACATTGACAACATTCTCAGATCTTAGTGTATCAAATACTTTTAAACGGGCTTTAGAAGAAGTCGGGATTATTAACCCGACTGAAATTCAGATAAAATCCATTCCTTTCCTTATTGCAAAGGGGACTGACTTCATAGGACAGGCTCAGACCGGTACCGGTAAAACTGCTGCTTTCGGTTTGCCAATACTGAATGCAATAGATCCGGATGATCCTCATATACAGGCATTAATACTGTCACCTACAAGAGAACTAGGACAACAGATTGCGAAACAACTCTTTAAGTTCACAAAATACCAGGCGAAAAAAATATTCATAGAGTCGGTTTATGGGGGTGCCCGTATTGCTGAGCAGATCAGTGCACTTAGAAGACCAACACATATCCTTGTTGCTACTCCCGGACGTCTGGTTGATCTGCTTGAGCAAAAAGCGGTTAATCTTTCCTCTATCAGAACAATTGTGCTCGATGAGGCGGATGAGATGCTCAGCATGGGATTTAAAAAAGAACTTGATACAATTCTTAAGTTTACTGACGGAAGCCGTTATACATGGCTATTCTCTGCTACCATGCCACCAGCTATCAAGGCAATTATTAAGGGTTATATGTCGCCTGATGCCATGAGGGTTGTAATAAACAAGCATGAAGCTGTAAACAAAGATATTGAACATAAATACCTTGTTTGTGAAAGCGATAAGAAACCTGAAATCCTGCTGGCCTTCTTAAGATCACAAGGAGAAAACAGAGGCCTGATCTTTTGCAGGACAAAAGCTGATACACAAAACGTTGCCAAAAGACTTGTTGCTAAAAACATTAGTGCTGATTCCCTGCATGGTGACATGTTACAGATAGAAAGGGATAAGGTAATGAGGGCTTTCAAAAACGAAAAACTTCAGATATTGGTGGCCACCGATCTGGCAGCCAGGGGTATTGATGTTAAGGAGCTGGCTTATGTTGTTCATTACTCTTTTCCTGAAAGTACGGAATATTACACGCACCGAAGCGGACGAACAGGACGGGCAGGGAACAAAGGCCTTTCATTCAGTCTTGTTACCTCACGCGATCTTGCAGGTTTGAAACGGGTTGAGAGAGAATTGGGAATTAAGATAAAAGAAAATCACAGGTAATATTCCCTGTTATGATCGATCAAAAAAGTAACGACCCACTACATGGCAGAACGCTTGAATATATTGTTCAGTTTCTGTTTGATAAATATGGCTGGGAAGAGCTGGGCAAGAAGATTAAAATCAATTGTTTCATAAGTAATCCCAGTTTGCAATCGAGTCTTAAGTTTCTTAGAAAAACTCCATGGGCCCGGAAAAAAGTTGAAGATTTATACATTGAAGTTGTGAAAAACTTAACCAGATAGTGGGTTTTATTTTCAGGTTATAGGTACCTTTATGATTAGAAGTCATAATTATAATAAGGTATATGAAAAAAATAACACCCATTATTGGAATTGTTCTGCTCTGGAGTTCCTGCACACTTTATTCTCAAATACCAAATCCTTCATTACCTGCTGACCTGATAAATAAACCTTGGTCAGGTAAATGGATTTCAATAGCCGGGGAACCGGCAAAAGAGTTCGGAGTATATCATTTCAGGAAAATAATTGAGCTTGATAAAAAGCCTGAAACTTATATTGTTCATATCTCAGCCGATAATCGTTATAAATTATTTGTCAACGGCAAATTAGTCTGCCTTGGTCCGGCCAGAGGCGATATGTATCACTGGAATTTTGAAACAGTTGATCTTGCTCCGTTCCTTAAAGATGGGGTAAATATTCTGGCTTCGGTAGTATGGAATTTCGGGGATAACGTTTCACCCTGGGCACAAATGTCGCATCGCACTGGTTTTATACTCCAGGGAAATAGTAATGCTGAGAAGAAAGCTGAAACTGATAAATCATGGAAGGGGATCAGAAATCCTGCCTATACCCTTGTGAGCACAACACTGAATGCATTTTTCGTTACAGGTCCGGGAGAAAATATTGATGGAGAGAAATATCCGTGGGGTTGGGAAACAGAAAATTTTAATGACAAAGACTGGAAAGAGGCAGCTGAAATCTCTCAGGGGCTTATAGGAGGGTTGTTTTATAACTATACTGAAGACTGGCAGCTGATTGCCCGCCCAATTCCAGCCATGGATCTTATTCCTCAGCGGATTGAAAAAACAAGGATGTCAACCGGAATGAATGTTCCGATAAATTTTCCTCATGAAATATCCCCTTTTACAATTCCGGCAAACACCAAAGCTGTACTTCTTCTCGATCAGGGATTTGAAACAACAGCTTATCCTGTGTTTAAAATATCAGGAGGCAAAAATGCAAATATCAGGTTTCAGTATGCCGAAGCATTATATGAAAAAGGCGGTTATGAGTATAGTAAGGGAAACCGAAACGAAGTTGAAAACAAGGTATTTAAGGGTTATGAAGATAAAATTGTAAGTGATGGCGGAACGGACAGGATTTATGTTCCGCTCTGGTGGCGAACATATCGTTATATTAATCTTACTATTGAAACAAAAGGAGAATCTCTCACTGTCAACGATTTATACGGCATTTATACCGGTTACCCTTTCAGGATGGAAGCTGATTTTGAGGCAAAAGATCATCCTGAATTTAATAAGATACTTGAAGTAGGATGGAGGTCGGCCCGTCTCTGCGCCCAGGAAACATATACCGATTGCCCGTATTATGAACAGTTACAGTATGTTGGAGATACACGCATTCAGGCGCTTGTATCGTTATATAACAGCGGCGATGATCGTCTGATGCGAAATGCCATCACACAGATAGGGTATTCACAAGGATTATCTGGCATCACACAAAGCCGGTACCCCTCAAGTCTGGCACAATTCATTCCACCTTTCTCAATGTGGTGGATTGGAATGCTGGATGATTACTATAAATACAGGGGCGATGAGGCATTTATTAAAGATAAATTGCCCATAACCAGAGCTATTCTCCATTTTTTTGAATCGAATCAGATGCCGGATGGTTCACTAGGCAATGTCCCATACTGGAATTTTACAGACTGGGCAACCACTTGGAATGACGGTATTGCTCCAAAAACAGATAATGGACATTCTTCAGTTCTGGATCTTCAGTTGTTATTGGCTTATCAGACTGCAGGGCATCTGGAAAAAAGCTTAGGACTGCCGGATTTTGTAAAAATCTATTCCCAGAAAGCTGACCAGTTGAAGCAACTTGCAAAAAATCTTTATTGGGATACAAGCAGGGAAGAATTTGCAGATACTCCTGATAAAAAAACTTTTTCCCAGCATGCAAATGTCCTTGCAATTCTAACCGGAGTTATTGAGGGTGATGAAGCACGAAAACTTATGGAAAAAACTCTCAGTGATAAAAGCCTTACACAGGCAACCATCTACTTTAAATATTATCTCCATCAGGCACTTGTCAAAGCCGGTTTAGGAGACCGTTATGTCGATTTACTTGATGAATGGCGTAATCAGCTCTCACGCGGACTTACAACATGGGCTGAATCGCCTGAGCCAACCCGTTCCGATTGTCATGCCTGGGGCGCAAGTCCAAATATAGAATTTTACAGGATTCTATTAGGTATTGACAGTGATGCTCCCGGTTTCAGTAAGGTGAAAATTGAACCTCATCTTGGTAATCTTACAAATGTTAAAGGTGAAATTCCCCATCCGGCAGGTAAGATCTCTGCAAACTATCGTTTTGAAAACGGTAAATGGAATATTGAAATCGGTTTGCCTAAGACAATTACAGGTTATCTTGTATGGAAAGGTAAGCATCTTGATCTGAAAGAAGGAATAAATAAATTTGAGCTCTGATATGCCTGAGATCTTTATAGTCAACTCTGATGAAATTAAAATGAAATTCAAATAGTATCTTCCTATGAAACAATCACTTTTATCAATTCTTTTTCTTCTGGCATTTATAATTGTTCTCCATGCCCAGGAAAGCTCCTGGAAAGGACCTTCAGTTGATTTGAAACATGGAAAACTAAAAGTATCTGAAAACAAAAGGTTTCTAATTCATGAAGATGGTACCCCATTCTTTTATCTGGGTGATACCGGATGGGAACTTTTCCACAGGCTTGACAAGAAGGACACAGAGAAATACCTTGAGAACCGCCGGGCTAAAGGATTCACTGTAATACAGGCAGTTGTACTTGCCGAATTCGATGGGTTAAACACTCCAAATGCCGAAGGGAATAAACCACTTATTAATAACAACCCACTTACTCCTAACGAGAAATACTTTGAACATGTTGACTGGGTAATTAAAGCGGCAGCCGAAAAAGGACTTTATATCGGACTGCTTCCGACATGGGGCGATAAATGGAACAAAAAGTGGGGCATTGGTCCGCAGATATTCAATCCCGAAAACGCAAGAGCATATGGGAAATTCATTGGACAACGTTATAAAACCTACCCAAATATTATCTGGATCCTGGGAGGTGATCGTCCCATCGAATTAGAAATCCAAAGGCAGATAATTGTTGCTATGGCAGAAGGTCTGCGAGAGGGGGATGGTGGTGCGCACCTGATAAGTTTTCACCCGACGGGAGGAATGGGATCTTCACAATCTTTTCATAACGAAAGATGGCTCGATTTCAATATGCGCCAGAATGGTCACAGTTTGAGCTACACCGAGCGGTATTATACGACAAGTGAAGACTATAAGCTTGAACCACCAAAACCTGTTATTGATGCAGAACCTGTTTATGAAGATCATCCTATCAACTTTAATCCAGACGCAAACGGCCATTCAACAGCTGCTGATGTCCGCAGACCTCTTTACTGGGATCTCTTCAGCGGGGCATTTGGTCATACTTATGGCCACCATTCTGTCTGGCAATTTTGGATCCCTTCGCGCGATCCGATCAATCGTCCACTTATGCCATGGTATGAGGCTATTGATCAACCAGGAGCAGGCCAGATGATGTATGCACGGTTATTGCTGGAATCAAGGCCGTTCCTGTCGCGGATTCCTGATAACTCAATAATTGTACCTGATAGGATAACATCAGCTGTTCCCGGCAACGGATCCTACAGATATGTTGCCACACGTGATCAGGATGGATCCTATGCTATGGTCTATGTTCCGGTCGGAAGAAAATTTTCTGTACGAATGGATGCAATAAAAGGAAATGAAGTTATAGCATGGTGGTTCAATCCCCGGAATGGTGAATCGACAATGATCGGCAAATACTCAAACATCGGAACTCAAACATTCAATACTCCAACCCCGGGAGAGAACCTGGATTGGATACTGGTACTTGACGATGCTTCAAAGAATTTCCAAACTCCCGGGCTATGAGAAATTCTCTCCTATTGCCTTGAACAGTTTGATATACAGTTTTTAAGGGATAAGAAAGCTATATTATAGTGAGGTTGATAAATTAAAGGTTTAAAACTTATACGATACAGAATATGGACTTAAGTGCGAAGAAATGTGTCCCTTGTGAGGGAGGAGTACCCCAGTTAGCACCCCAGGAAGTTGAGGAATATCTGAAATATATAAATGAGCGCTGGAAGTTATCGGGAAATTTAAAAATATCGAGAGATTTTATATTTGTGAATTACCGGCATACTATGGATTTTGTAAACAGTGTGGCTAACCTGGCTGAAAGTGAAGGACATCATCCTGTTATGCATGTTTATTACAGCAGGGTAGAGGTAGAGCTTTGGACACATGCAATTAACGGTTTGTCGGAAAATGATTTTATTCTGGCATCCAAGATCGACAAATTATAATTATTTTCGGCTCCAGAACCTTGGGGACCCTGGCATACTGTCTTTTATACCAAAGAGTGGGATGTAGGTCCGGGAGATGCATCATCATTTCCAGTTAAATGGATGAGTAAGGATGGAAAAACAAGTAATCTGCTGTTTTCTGGTGATGATTGTTTTTCGGTTAGAAAGGTAACATTTGAAACAGGAAAATAAGACTCTCTAACATTAGGAAAAAAGCTAAAAATGAGAATTAACATGAATATAAAGTATCATCTGTCTGATTGGCAACTTAAAATCATTTTGTCAAATTTTATTAAGGCTATGACAGTATTTTTTGTTTTATTTCTGGAAGCGCCGGATAATCTTTGTAAAGCACAAAATCTAATTAATTCAGGTCTTATTGTTTATAATGCACCTGCAGGAGCTGAGCAAAACAAGGACTTTACAATCCAGGTGAGAGAGGAGGGAGGAAAATGGAGCGATCTATTCGGCTACAATGCTGTAAATATGAACAAAGGCCCTTTTCCGGGACAGGAGAAAACACCACTTAATAATCAGACATTTGCCTATTTTGATTCTGACTTCAGACATCGCATTGAAGTAAAGGTTTCGAAAAATTCAGGTAATTTTTCATCGGTTCGGATCAGACCCTTATCCTACGGATTAAAATTTACTCATAAAGGGAACAGTGTAAGTTTTTTCCTCGATAACCCACGAAAGATCTCTGTTGAATTTGATAAGGATATTTATCATAATCTTTTCCTCTTTGCAAACCCTGTTGAAACAAACGCCCCGCATGAAGGTGACCCCGGAGTTACATATTTTGGTCCCGGAATTCACGAAGCAGGAACAATTAATCTCATCACTGGAGGGATTGTTTACCTTGCCGGCGGATCAATAGTGAAAGGTAATATAAGAGGTAAGGGTATAACAGGAGCTTCAGTCAAAGGACATGGCATTCTTCAGAACGGGGGAATTAAAATTGATAATTCAGATAATATTACAATTGAGGGAATAATCATAATCAATTCTCCCGGATGGTGCATCGTTCCAAGCCAGGTCGACAACAGCCTGATTCGTGATGTAAAGATTATCAACAATGGAATAAGTACAGATGGTGCAGATCCCTGCGGTTGCCGGAATCTTACTTTTGACAATGTGTTTTTCAGGATACCTGACGATTGTATTTCTATAAAATGCTACAAGGTTACAAGGCCCAATCTCGATATGGTAATCAAAAACTCAGTATTCTGGTCCGATGCGGCCCACTGCATTCTTATTGGACCGGAAGGTAACGGTCTGTCAACAGAACGTGTGCTTATCACAAATTGTGATTTCCCTGAATGCAAGTATACAGGTTCTGATTATTGGGGAGTCTTTGCCATAACTAACGGTGATAATATGACAATCCGCGACATAACAATTGAGAATTGCAGGGTAGAGGATTTTTCATTCAGTAACCTTGTTGCCTTCCGCATTGAAACAAATATGTGGGTGAAAGCCCCGGGTGGACCAATCAAAAATATAGTTTTCCGAAATATAAAATTTAACGGGAATAACGAACATTTAAATTATATAAAGGGTTATGATGAAACAAGATCTGTAGATAGTGTACGATTCGAAAACCTTCAGATAAACGGGAAAAGGATTATGAGCGCTGAAGAAGGTAATTTCCGGATTGGTCCGTTTGTAAAAAATGTTATATTCAACTAATATTAATGAGTCATTATTTAAGGGATGGCGGCAGAAGATACGATTACATTTATACAGACTTAATTACATGTCATTGAACCAGGGATTTTAGAAATCAGTTAACTTGATTTATTTATGAAAATAGTAGTTCTTGATGGATATACATTGAATCCCGGAGATCTGAGTTGGGATAAGCTTAATTCCCTGGGTGTGGTAATATTATATGACAGAACTCCGATTGGTAAAATTATTGAACGGTCCATGGACGCTGAGATACTGATTACAAACAAGACTCCGTTGCTCGCGGATACGATTAACAGCCTTCCAAAACTGAAATATATCGGAGTTTTGGCTACAGGTTATAATGTGGTTGATACTGCTGCTACGAAAACCAGGGGTATTATTGTCACAAATGTCCCTTCATATAGTACGAAGTCTGTTGCTCAACTTGTCTTTGCTTTAATGCTGGAGCTTTGTCACCATGTTCAAAGGCACAGTGATTCGGTACATGAAGGGAAATGGGCTGGATCAGCCGATTTTAGTTATTGGAATTATCCACTTATTGAATTATCGGGAAAAACCCTGGGAATTATTGGATTTGGGAATATTGGCAAAAAGGTGGCAGATATAGCAACAGTTTTTGGTATGCATGTAATTGCTACGAGCCGGAATCAGCGAGAACAACCCGACAGAAAAAATTTCAGGTGGGTGGAAATAGATGAATTACTGGAGCAATCCGATTTTGTGAGCCTTCACTGTCCTTTGACACCTGAAACGAAGGGGCTGATTAATGCAGCGAATTTAGGAAGAATGAAAAGTTCTGCTTTTGTCATAAACACTTCAAGAGGTCCGGTAGTTGTTGAACAGGACCTAGCAGATGCTTTGAATAACGGATTAGTTGCCGGAGCCGGTATAGATGTGCTTTCATTGGAACCACCTTCAAAAGATAATCCACTTTTAAGAGCAAAAAATTGTATCATAACTCCTCACTTTGCATGGGCAACAAAGGAGGCCAGAGTAAGACTGATGAATATTGCAGTAAATAACGTTGATGCATTTCTCAGGGGAAAACCTGTGAATGTTGTGAACTTATAAGGAGATTAGTTACAAATATTGTTTTCTTCTTCAGATTTTTACCTTCTTTGTCAATCGGATATCTGATGATGATGTACCTAACATTAATTCTATTTCTCCGTTTTCGAGTTTCCAGTCATAAGCTTTTTCATCCCAATATCTGAGTTGATCAACAGGAATCGACAAGGTTACGGTTTTAGTTTCACCTGCTTTTACGGATACCCGCTCAAAAGCCTTCAATTCTTTAAATGGCCATTCTATTTTTGTATCAAGACGGTGTACATAAAGTTGGGCAACTTCGTCTGCGTCAATTTTACCGGTATTTTTCAAAACAAAAGTGACATCGATTGATTCTTCGCTTGCATACTTTTCTTTCGATGTTTTTAGTTTTTTGTATTCAAAAGTCGTATAAGAAAGTCCGAATCCAAAAGGGTACATTACCGGTAATTTTTTAGTATCGAACCAACGATACCCGACTAAAAGTCCTTCGGAATAAACTGCAATATCTTTATTAGATGTATTGTGCTGAATGCTTTCAGGCTTTTTCTCACCGACCAGCGATACAAAAATATCTTCCGAAATGGGGCTGTCAGTCTGGGGAAAATTTCCCAACGCATATGCCGGAGAATCTTCAAGTTTAACGGGAAGTGTAAAAGGAAGTTTTCCTGAAGGGCTTATATTCCCTAAGAGAACATCGGCTAATGCATTTCCGCCTTCACTACCGTTAAGCCATGAAATGACTAATGAAGAAGATTCTTTATCTACAATATTCAGATCGACAGGTGCTCCTGCAACAACTATAGTAACAATATTTGTATTAACAGCTGCAATGGCTTTAATTAAAGAATCTTGTCCATAAGGAAGCTTGATCAGGCTGCGATCACTGCCTTCAGTTTCAACCTCCCTGTTGTTCCCAGCCATAAAAAGAACAATATCAGCTCCTTTTGCTGCCTCAACAGCTTCTTTCAGTAATATAGGATCCGGATTGGAGTACAGAGACTTGCGTTCGCCACGAACCTGGGGAGGCGAAACATATCCCTTTACAAAAGTAATTTGTGCACGATCACCTATCTTCCCCTGTAATCCTTTCAGTGGAGTAACTTCGTAATGAGCCTTTACTCCTGCACCAACCCCTCCGCTGGCCATTTTGCGAATAGCGTTATCGCCAACGACAAGTATTTTTTTATTCTTATTCAGATTGAGTGGAAGAAGTGATTTCGCATTTTTCAATAATACAATCGATTTTGATGCAACATTGTAAGCAATCTGTGACTGTTCTGGTTGAGCGGTCATTATAATATTTGCTTTTTCGGCAGGAATGGGTGAAATAGCAAACCTAACTCTGAGAATATTTTTCACTTTAGCATCAATTATTGAGATTGGTACAATACCTGCTTTAACGGAATCTATTAACGGCTGGCCAAAATACCTTGTGCCTGGCATTTCTACATCCATTCCGTTCATTGCAGCAGCTACGGTGCTGTGAACACCACCCCAATCCGAAATGATCATTCCTTTAAATCCCCATTCATCACGAAGAATCTTGTTCTGCAATAAGATGTTCTCCGAACACCAAAAGCCGGAAACTTTGTTATAGGCAGCCATAACTCCATAAGCATCAGCCTCTTTTACTGCTGCTTCGAAAGGAGGAAGATAAATTTCACGCATAACCCTGGGGCTTACAATTACGTTTACTTTTCCACGGTTAGTTTCCTGATTATTCAAAGCATAATGCTTAAGACATACAGCCACTCCATGGTCCTGTACTCCTTTGGTATACCCAACCGAAAGAATGGAGCTCAAAAAAGGATCTTCGCTTAGATATTCATAGGTGCGCCCCCCGGTAGGAAGACGTTGAATATTAATAGCAGGTCCAAGTATCATATCTTTACCACGGAGACGAGCTTCCCTTGCCATTCCAGTTCCATACGAATAGGCCAGATCTTTACTCCAGGTAGCCGCCAAAGCAGATCCAGTCGGGAAAAAGGTAGAAGAATCGTTGGCTAAGTGCAAGGAGTTCCATGAATGAGGTTCCATTTCCTCCCTGATTCCAAAAGGGCCATCGGTATAAATCATATCTGCAATGCCCAATCGTTCAACACCAGCCGAAGTAAACATGTTTTTACCATGTAACATGGCCACCTTTTCCTCAAGGGTCATTTGTGCAATAATTTTATCAATTTTTGCATCGTTTTCAATCAGTTTTGATTGATGCACAGAACGCAAGCTCTGTGCTATTGCTGGATTTAGGTAAAGTGATATGACTGCTGAAAACAGCATCAAAATAACTATAAGCTGATACCGGCTGGTATAGAAAACAGCTTTTTCTTTCTTTACTTCTGTAAGCATAATTGATTAAAGATTAGTGTTTTATATTATAATGAAGTCATATAACAGGATAATTTGTTTGCCTCAAAATAGTTTGTGGTTAAATCGTATGAAACAAACAGGACGCTAAGATAAAGGATTTTTCTCCTGTTTTAGGAAAAACAATGGCTGCTATTCTTAAAATTGATAATACCGTTGCATTTCAACCAGGAAAGGTGAAGAAGCATAGAATTGAAAATATCAGGCTTATATTTCAATGTATAATTATGGTTGATATCAAAGTTTCCCTTTTTGAAGAAGCATATGGTCAAGTACACCGGCTTTAGCAATAACTCATAGGTTCCTTTGAATTTTCATCCAATGAAAATTAGTTTTTTCCGAAATTTTCCACGACCGATAATTTAAAGCATTTGGTTGATTTTTTAAATTAATCACAAATGTTACATGTTATCTTGTTTTTGAAATATATACCAGTTTGATTCTGATTTTTTTAAAGAGTATTCCATCTTTCAACGCTTTTAGATAAGAAAGTTTAAAATAACTAACCTAAACCTATAATTTATTTGCCTATGAAACAAAATAGAAACTTACCACTAACGTATCTTAAATTTTAGATCCGTGGTTTAACAAATTGAACTTTTTCCTTATTAACAAACTAAAGAACTTGTATTTAGCTTCGGAAATTATCTAATACTAACAAAAACCTGATTTACTATGAAGAAAAACTGTTTTTATTTTATGGCCAGTTGTTTTCCGCATGGGAAACTTAGACAATTGCTTCTCCCCTTAAAACTATCTGTTATTATAAGTATTTTGACCACTTTTAGTGCTTTAGCGCTGGATTTAGGTGCAACTAATTCTATGTCGATTAGTGATCAGCAACAGAAAGTTACAGGTACTGTTCGGGATTCTAAGACAAATGAGCCTCTTGTAGGCGTTAACGTTTCCATTGAAGGAACTACAGTGGGTGCGATAACTGATGTGTCAGGAAGTTATTCTATTGCTCTTCCTGCTTCAGCTAAAACCCTTGCTTTTACTTATATAGGTTATACTGCCGTAAAAGTTGAAATTCAAGGACAAAACACCATTGACGTTAAACTGACCTTAGAGCTTCTAAATCTGGACGAGGTTGTTGTCGTTGGTTATGGTACCCAGAAAAGGGCCACAGTTACCGGAGCTATCTCGACCGTTTCAGGTGATAAAATTACAGCTCTTCCTTCGTCAGGTCTTGATCAGGCTTTACAGGGACGTGCAGCTGGTGTTACAGTTATCAACAATGGGGCTCCGGGTTTTGAGTCTACTATTAGGGTTAGAGGTATAAGTACTGTTAATGATGCTAATCCTTTATTTGTTGTTGACGGTGTTGTTTCAACCAGTATTAGTAACATCAGTCCTTCCGACATTGAATCAATAGAAGTATTAAAAGACGCTTCCACAGCTGCTATATATGGCTCACTGGGATCAAATGGTGTTATTATGGTTACTACCAAAAAAGGTAAAGCCGGTAATGTAGTAGTTAATCTGGATAGCTATTACGGAGTTCAATATTCCAATGCAAGATATAATTTGATGAACAGTGCCCAATATAAGGACTATGCCACTAGTGGAGCATTTACAACACCTGCAGTTTATTCAAATTCTGCTTATGCTAGCCGTATAAATGCAGGTAACACCGATTGGCAGAATGAGATATATCAGACGGGTCCTATGCAAAATTATGACCTTTCTGTTTCTGGTGGTAATGAAAACAGTACTTTCAGATTGTCAACAGGTTATTTGAATCAACAGGGTATTGTTATCAAAACTGGTCTTGAAAGATATAACTTCAGACTAAATAGTGATTTTAAAAAGGGTAGATTTAAAGTTGGGGAGAACCTCAGTTTATCATTCTCCAATCAGGCTCCTTTGGCTGATAATGGCGGGCGTTCCCTTTTGGAGCATGCCATTAAAATGGCCCCTTACCTGCCTGTATACAATCCAGATAATTTAGGTGGATTCCAGGGTCCGACATCCGCTATTGACGGACAGGATGCTGAAAACCCGGTAAGAATAATGGAGTTGAACAGTCGCAAGCAGAACACTTTGTTCATTCTTGGTAATCTCTATGGTGAGCTGGAACTTTTTAAAGGATTGAAATTCAGAACTAATCTTGGTCTACAGAATGTGGGAATAGCTAACAACCAATTCTACCCCTCTTTCAATGATGATAATCTGGGTGGCAATACTCACCAATCAACTTTTGCAAATATTGTTAAAAACCAGGCAGCATACAATGCATTCCTGTTTACAAACAACTTAACTTATAACCTAACACTTGCTGCAAAACATAATTTTGAGTTGTTGGCATTGACTGAATACAGCGCTGTTCATTCAACTGTTGAGAATGCCAGTTCACATAATACTATTACTGACAAGGTTCAGCAATTGAGTAATACTGACGCCTCAATAAGCTCAGGAACAGTTGATTATTATAGGATCAGTTACCTTGGAAGATTGAACTATAACTATGATGGGAAGTATTTGTTCTCGGCTTCAATAAGAAAAGATGCTTCATCAAGGTTTGGACAAAACGATAGATGGGGTACTTTCCCTTCGGTATCTTTGGGTTGGAATATTGCCAAAGAAGCTTTCTTAAGCGATGTTGCTTTGCTTAGCAACTTAAAACTAAGAGCAAGCTGGGGTAAAGCTGGAAATGACAAGATTTCAGATTATGCGTATTCTTCATCCCTAACCTCAAACATGTATTATGTTATTAATAATGAAGCTGTTGTTGGAACAACTCCTGCCGGTGCTTCAAATCCCGATTTAAAATGGGAGGAAACAACAATGACCAACATTGGGTTGGATTTGGCTTTGTTAAAAAACAAATTTACTTTGTCTGCTGAATATTATATGAACAAGAGTAATGATCTTCTGATGCAAGTACCTCTGCCACTGTCTACAGGTGACTTCTCCGGTACAATCAGCAAGAATGCAGGCTCGATGACAACAAAAGGTTTTGAATTGCAGTTAGGATACAATGATTTTGAAGGCGATTTTCAATGGTCAGCCAATTTAAATCTTGGTACTTTTAAAAATGAAGTTAAATCCCTGGGTGGTTCTACTTATATTTCTGGATTTTCTTTTGAAGGTGAAGACCTTAACAGATGTCAGGTTGGACAACCTGCTTTCTTCTTTTACGGATGGCAGTTCGACGGTATCTTCCAGACAGATGCAGAAGCTGCATCCTATATGGGAGGTACGGAAAAAGCACTCAATTCTGCAACTGCAGGAGATTTCCGTATTAAAGATACTAATGGTGATGGTAAAATTACTGCAGCCGACAGAACCAATATAGGAAACCCATTCCCTAAGATGACTGTTGGATTGGACCTCAATGCATCATACAAAGGCTTTGATCTGAACTTCTTTCTAAGCGGAGTATACGGTAATAAACTTTACAATACCAACCTCTTTGATCTGGTCGGTATGGACAGGTTATTTAATTCCGATGTCAGGGTGTTAGACAGATGGACTCCAACCAATCCTTCAAACACCATTCCAAGAGCTGGTACAGTTGCTTCCAATGTCCAGGCATCCAGTCGTTTTATCGAAGATGGCGCCTATACCAAATTGAAAAACATAACACTGGGATATTCAGTACCGGAAAAACTTTTGAATCACAAACTCGGTAAACTAAGAGTTTATGTAAGTGCACAAAACATGATTTGCCTGACTAAATACTCTGGTTTAGATCCTGAGGTTGGTAGATATGCTTCAAGTGGAACCTCATTGGGACAAATTGGTGCTCCTCAAACGACATCTCAAAACTATGCGAATGGGATTGATGTAGGTAATTATCCTATACCAAAATCAATTATTGGTGGTATTCAAGTTACCTTCTAACCTTTAAAACAGAATTATATTATGAAAAGACTTAAAACATATTTCATGAGGGCACTAGTTTTCAGTGCATTGGTACTACTCTTTTCCTGTAATGCGGATAAGTTGGACCTTACGAATCCTAACCAGCTTTCCCCTGACACTTATTTTACAACTGCAGCTCAGGTGCAGTCAGCTGTAAATGCTGTCTACGGAAGTTTACAAACAACCGGTATGTACAACCGCGGTATGTGGTATGGTAATGACAATATGAGTCATGAAAATACCTGTATGCCACAGCAGGAAGCTGATAAACGCCAATGGCTGAATTTCACATTCGATGCAACACATAGTTTGACAGAAGCTTACTGGAATAGTTGCTATAGAGGAATTCATAAAGCCAATTTTGTTATCAACAATGCCGATATAATACAGAAAAGGGTCCCTGCTACTACATTGCCCGATGTCAAGAGAGATAAATTTATTGGTGAGGCAAAATTTTTAAGGGCTTTATATTACTTCTTCCTGGTTGATAAATTTGGCGATGTTCCTCTGTATCTCGGAGTTGATCCTTTAGAGAATGCAGGCCTTTCTAGAACTCCTAGTGCACAGGTTTGGGCACAAATAGAAGCCGATTGTATAGATGCAGCAGCTAAATGTTATGCCAAAGCTGATGAAGAAGCAGGAAGGGCTACTTCAGGCGCTGCCTGGGCTCTGTTAGGAAAAGCACGTTTATTCCAGAAGAATTATCAGGGGGCTCTTGATGCATTTAGTCATATAACTGGTTACTCTCTGGAACCTGTTTATTATAACAACTTTATGGAAGAGACCGAAAATGGTCAGGAATCCCTTTTTGAAGTTCAGTTTAACATCGCAGCTGGTTATTCCAGCCAATGGAATTCAGACAGAACTGACGAAGGTTTGAATGAGGCTACTTTCAGAAGCCAGGAATATGGTTGCTTAAACTGGTTTAACGTATTCCCTTCACAGGATCTTTGGAATGAATTCGAGACTGTTGCTAAAAATGGTGTGAAAACCGATCCAAGGCGCGGTTACTGCATCTACCAGAATGGCGATTTGTATGACAACAATACACTGACAATGAAAATTGATTCTGCGGTCGTAAAAGATGGAACTGGTACCATAATTGATCATTATCAATTAAGAGGCTGGAAAAAATACCAGAACTACTATAAAGCTGCTACTGAAGGAGCTGTCGCTGGAAATGAATCAGGAATCAACATGAAAGTGATCAGGTACGCCGATGTAATATTGATGCAGGCAGAAGCCGAAGCCAACAAATCAGGTGGAAGCCTCGCTACAGCCTTAGGCTATATGAACCAGCTTAGGGCAAGGGCCGATGTAAATATGCCATTATATGGGACAGCTGCTATGGATGCTATTTATCCTGTAGGTACATTGGCTGGATTTATGAAAGCATTAGAACATGAACGTAAGGTTGAATTATGCGGTGAACAAGTCCGTTTCCCCGACCTTGTAAGATGGGGCAGACTTGCTGCATTTATTGCCGAAGTTAAACCCAGTTGTCCTAAAGCCGACCAGGCTGCTTTGGTTTTCAGTGCACCCAAAAATCTTCTCTGGCCAATTCCTCAGAAGGAAATTGATGTTAATCCAAAAATTGAACAGGCAGATCAGAATACAGGTTATTAATTGATAGAAACTGTTATGCTTTAAAGAAATGGTCCTGTTTTGCAGGACCATTTTTTTCTTTTGAGTTATTTAAAGTACCTTCATCCTTCATTCTTTACAATTTAGCCCTTATGAGTACCCTTTTAAAAGCTGAATACCGTAAAAGGCTTCATCCTGTTGTTTTGTTGACAATTATTTTTTTTATTTTTTTTTCCTGCAAACCTGAGAAAATAAACCATGAAAGTCCTGTTTTTCAGAAACTCTCTTCAGGAAAAACAAATGTCACCTTTCATAACACGCTGACAGAGACCGATACTTTTAACTATTTTCTGTATCCCTACATATATATGGGCGGAGGAGTTTCCGTCGGCGATTTTAATAATGATGGCTTAACCGATATCTATTTGGTTGGGAATATGGTTCCAAACCGGCTATATCTTAACAGAGGTAATTTTACTTTTGAAGATGTAACTGAAATTTCAAATACCGGAGGTGGTAATCGTTGGAAGCAGGGATCAACTGTCTGCGATATAAATAATGATGGTCTGCCTGATATTTATGTTTGTGTTTCCGGATTATCAACAAATCACGAAAATTTATTATTTGTCAATCAGGGCGTCAATAAGGAGGGTATTCCTGTCTTTAGGGAAGAGGCTAAGAAATACGGTATTAATGATCCGGGAATGAGCACTCAGGCTACTTTTTTTGATTATGATAACGATGGCGATATGGATTTGTATGTTGCAAATTATCCTATTACAAACTTTAAAGCTACTCCTTATGTTTATAAACAAATGATGAGAAATGTAAAGTGGATAGATTCCGGTCATTTATACAGAAACAATGGTGATGGTACTTTTACTGATGTTACCAAAGAGAGCGGGTTATTAGCTTTTGGATTAACATTAAGTGCAACGGCTGGCGATTTTAATCAGGATGGATTTAAGGATTTATACATTTCTAACGATTTTACATGTCCCGATTATTTTTACTTTAATAATGGAGATGGAACATTTTCTGATAAAGCCGGTGAAGTTCTCGGACAAACCTCTTTTTATGGTATGGGTGTCGATGTTGCCGATTATAATAACGACGGATTACTTGATGTTATGCAAATCGATATGGCACCGGAGGACAATAAAAGAGCTAAAATGAACATGTCAAGTATGCTGCCTGAAGATTTTGAAGATATGGTGAAAGAAGGTTTCCATAATCAATACAGATACAGCACCTTGAATTTAAACCGGGGAATTTTTAGAAATAATTTACCCTTTTTCACTAATGCAGCCTGGCTCGCTGGGGTAACTTCAACTGACTGGAGCTGGTCTGCTTTATTTACTGATTTTGATCTGGATGGCTGGAAAGATCTGTATATTACTAATGGCTCACGAAGGGATATGAATAATGCAGATTATTTCAATAAAATCAGGAAATCCGATTACTTCAGCAAAGGTTCGAATAAATCCGAATTGCTTGATCTAGCTAAAAATATGCCCAGCAAACCTCTTTCCAATTATATTTTCAGGAACAATGGCGATTTAACATTTTCCCGGTATAATAAACAGTGGAACATTACTGAACCCAGCTTTTCAAATGGAGTGGCTTATGCCGATCTGGATAATGATGGTGATCTGGATCTTATTGTGAATAACATAGATCAGGAAGCTTTTATATATAAAAATAATGCCTGCGAAACGAAATCCGGAAATTATCTGAAGATTAAATTTGACGGAACCTCAAAAAACAAAATGGGTATTGGTTCAATTGTTACAATCTGGCATAATGGACATATGCAAATGGAAGAACTTACTCTGACCAGAGGTTATCTGTCATCAATGGAACCCATACTCTATTTTGGTGTGGCAAAAGATCAGCTTATTGATTCACTTAAGGTGCAATGGAGTAATGATAAAGCCCAGGTGCTGACGAATATAAATGCAAATCAGTGCCTTACTTTGCATGCAGAAGATGCTAAACCTGTACAGAAAAAGAAGGAAATAAAAGATCAGATATTTAAAGAAATTACGGACCACGCTCCATTTGAATTCACTCATAAAGAAAACATTTTTGATGATTATAAAAACCAGGTTTTATTACCATATAAATTGTCGCAACTAGGACCATGCATTGCGGTTGGTGATATAAATAATGATAAACTCGATGATTTTTTTATTGGAAATGCTTCCGGAAGTTCAGGGAAACTGTTTATGCAAAGAATTGATGGCACGTTTAGAGTTCAGAAAGGTCCATGGGAAAAGGATAGCATATATGAAGACGCAGGTTGTTTATTCTTCGATGCTGATAATGACGGCGACCTTGATTTATTTTTAGCATCAGGAGGAAATGAATTTTCTGAAGGTTCTGAAAATTTAAATAGCAGGCTTTATTTAAATGATGGGAAGGGGAATTTTACAAAAAGCAAAGATGCTATACCTCTCATTACAACAAGCGGATCTTGTGTTAAAGCTATTGATTTTGATAATGATGGCGATCTCGATTTATTTATCGGAGGAAGGCAGGAACCCGGAAGATATCCATTTCCGGCCAGAAGCTACATTCTGGAAAACAGAACCGTTAATGGCACAGTAGAATTTGTAGATGTTACAAAAGAAGTGGCTCCTGATCTTTTAAATGCTGGTATGGTTACTTCCGCATTTTGCGGTGATATCGATAACGATCACTGGACTGATCTGGTAATCGCAGGGGAATGGATGCCTGTTTGCATATATAAAAATATTCAGGGGAAATTAAAGAAATCCACTATTGAAGGGACAAAAGGATGGTGGTTTAGCATTGAGGGCGCCGATTTTGACAACGATGGAGATATAGACCTGGTAGCTGGTAATCTGGGATTAAACTGCAGGTATCAGGCAAGCAGGGATAAAACTTTTGACGTTTATGCCACCGACTTTGATAAAAAAGGGAAATGGGATATAGTATTAAGCTATTATCAGGGAAATAAACAATTTCCTCTTAGAGATAGAGATTCTTTTATAAGGCAAAATCCGGGAATTGCCCTTAAGTATCCTACATATGAAGAATTTGGTGAAGCTACCGTTTCAGATATATATACTCAAAAAGCGCTGGATGAGTCATTACATCTTCAGTCTGAAACATTTGCCAGTTGTTATTTTGAGAATGATGGAAAGGGTAATTTTAAGATCCGTAATTTTGCAAACGAAGCACAATTATCATCAATCAACGGAATGATTATTGATGATTTTGATAAAGACGGAAACCTGGATATTTTAGCAGCAGGAAATCTTTTTAACATGGAAGTTGTGACACCACGAAATGATGGCAGTATAGGAGTTTATATGGAAGGTGACGGGAAGGGTGGGTTTGAAATAAAACCAGCGCGGGAAACTGGTTTTTTTGCTCCAAACGATGTAAAATCATTGTCGTTACTTAAACTGAAAAATGGAGAAAAACTGGTTTTAGTTGGAAACAATAACAGGAAGTTACAAATATTTAAGATTAAATGAATAAATTAATCTTTATGCAAAAATTACTTAAAATGAAGTTCAGCTTTTTTTTGTGTTTAATATGCGTGTTGTTTTTTTCATGCAGCAAACATAATCCTGGAACATTTAAAAAGATATCACCATCCAGGTCAGGTATTAATTTTATCAATAAAGTGACAGAAAACGACACATTGAATTATTTGATTTTTCCGTATATGTATATGGGCGGCGGCGTTTCTGTAGGTGATATTAATAATGACGGACTGGATGATATTTTTTTTACAGGGAACCTTGTTTCAAATAAACTCTATCTCAACAAGGGTAATATGAAATTTGAAGATATCTCAGAAAAAGCAGGTATAACAGGTGATCATCAATGGTTTACAGGTTCAACTATGGCTGATGTGAATAATGACGGCTGGCTGGATATTTACGTCTGTGTTTCAGCAAAATATCGACCTAAAGGCAATTTGCTTTTTATTAATAACCATGATAATACTTTTACAGAATGTGCGGCAAAGTATGGCATCAATGACAAGAGTTCATCTGTCCAGGCCACTTTTTTTGATTATAACAATGATGGACTTTTGGATTTATACGTTGCTAATTATCCGATTGTACCGGTAAGTATGGGTGCCAAATTTTATCATGATAAAATGATTGAAAATACATACGAAGAATCGGGCCACCTGTATAGAAATAATGGTAATAATACTTTTACTGATGTAACAAAGGAAGCGGGAGTGCAAAATTTTGGGATGTCAATCGGGGTGGTTGCAATGGATTTAAATAATGATGGCCTGACAGATTTGTACATCTCAAATGATTTCAATGTACCCGATTACCTATACTTAAACAACGGAGACGGAACTTTTAAAAATATTGTGAGAGAGGCTACATCTCAAACATCCATCTTCGGAATGGGACTTGATGCTGCCGATATTAACAATGACGGACTCATAGATTTATATCAGATAGATATGACTCCTGAAGATCATTATCGCAGGATGGTGAATGTCAGTCCTATGAGTCGTCAGACATTTAACCTCAGCCTTGATTATGGGTTTCATTATCAATACATGCAAAATTCTTTACAACTAAATAACGGCATTTTTAATAATATTCCCATGTACAGCAATATTTCATTGTTTGCAGGTGTTGCATATACTGACTGGAGCTGGGGAGGACTTTTTATGGATTTGGATAATGACGGCAATAAGGATCTGTTTGTAACCAGCGGTGTACTTAGAGATATAAATAATAGAGACGTTTTGGAAGATTCAAGGAGTAATATTTATTTCAAGGTTAGAAAGGAATACCGCCCGGAACTCTTTCCCAGCACACCTATTAAAAATCATGTCTTCAAAAATAACGGCGATTTCACATTTACCAACAAAGCAGATAGCTGGGGTTTTGGTGAACCTGGATTTTCAAATGGAGTAGCTTACAGCGATCTGGATAATGATGGTGATTTAGATATAATAGTTAACAATATAAATGGTGTTGCCGGAATTTATGAAAACAATGTTGTTCCTTCCAACTATCACTATTTGAAGGTTAATCTTTCCGGATCGGTTACCAATCCATTTGGTATAGGCAGTATAGTCACTGTCAGGACCGGCAATATTACTCAAAAGCAGGAACTAACTCTAACCAGGGGATATCAGTCGAGTGTTCCAACCACGATTCATTTTGGTTTAGCTCAAAAGGACACGATAGATGAATTAATTGTAACATGGCCCGATAAGAAACAACAAGTACTAAAAAACATTATAGCTGACCATACACTTAAATTAAAATACGCCGATGCAGTTATTGCAGGAGAAAAACCTGATCAAAAATTAAATTTTAAAGACATCACAAAGCAAGCAGGAATATCATTTGTTCATCACGAAGATAAATACGACGATTTTGAATATGAAGAGTTGCTTCCGCACAAGAATTCACAGATGGGCCCTGGTTTAACTGTCGGGGACATTAATGGAGACGGACTTGAAGATTTTTTTGTTGGAAATGGCAAGGGATTTAAGGCAGCTATGTATTTGCAGACAGAAAAAGGGACCTTTAAGGAAATACCAGGCCCCTGGATAAGCGATTCTCTCTTTGAAGATACAGGAGCATTGCTATTTGATGCCGACAATGATGGAAAATTGGATTTATACGTGGTTAGCGGAGGGAACGATAACAAAGAAAAAGAGGTATATTATCAGGACCGGTTATATTTAAATACTGAAAATGGTTTTATAAAATGCAAAAACTGTCTGCCAGCTGACTTACATAAAAGCGGTAAATGTGTAAAAGCTGCAGATTATGACAAGGATGGGCATCTCGATTTATTTGTTGGAGGACGTATTGTTCCCGGAAAATACCCTCTACCTGCTAATAGTTATATTTTGAAAAACAATGGGCAAAAAGGAACTGACCTGAAATTTGAAAATGTTACTGAAAAAATAGCACCGAAACTATTAAATCTTGGACTTGTCACTGATGCCATATGGGATGATTTTGACAATGATGGGAATGTTGATCTAATAATTGTGGGTGAATGGATGAAAATTCACTTTTTTCAAAATTCTTCAAATAGATTTGTTGATGTTTCTGATGAATTAGGATTTAAAGAAACTGTCGGCTGGTGGAATAGTATTAAAAGTATTGATATTGATAAGGATGGGGATAACGATTACCTGGTTGGTAATCTTGGATTGAATTATAAATACAAAACAAGTGAAAAAGAACCATTTGAAATTTACTCCAATGATTATGACTTAAATGGCAGCTTAGATATCGTGCTCGGTTATAGTGAGAATGGGAAAAATTATCCTGTCAATGGTTTTGATGCTTCGGTCAGGCAGCTTCCGGTTCTGAAACTCAGGTACAAAGGTTATGAAGAATTTGCAGGTGCAACACTACAGGAGATATATGGGCAACAAATGTTGAAGGCTTCTTTGCACTACAAGGCAGATACTTTTGCCAGTTATTGGATTGAAAATAAAGGGAAAGGGGAATTCAAAATGCATAAACTCCCAAATTGGGCGCAATTTTCTTCCATCAATGATATGGTTGAAATAAAACATAATGATAAGAGTACTGCTTTTATTGTTGCAGGCAATTTATATGGTTCTGAAGTAGAGACGCCCAGAAACGATGCAAGTGTCGGGCTGGTTTTACTATCAGATACCAATGGTGAGGTAAAGGTTGTTCCACCGGCAGAAAGCACTCTTATGATAAAAGGCGAGGTGAAAGTTATCAGGAAGATTAAATTGGCTTCAGGAAATGAGGCCTTTCTGTTCGCGATAAATAATGATTCACTGAAGCTAATTGAATCTGTTTTTAAATAATTTACACCACATAAATCTTGTTCAAAGGGAAAAAAGGTTTATAAAAATACTCCTGACCGATAATTTATAACATTTGGGTGATTCTTATAATTTTACTATAAATCTTTAATCGTAATTTGTTTTTACATTGTTTAGCTTTTAGGTAGTTATAATTAGTTAGGAGTAGAAAGAGGCTGTCTTTAAATAGAAGACCAGCCTCTTTTTTTAAAGAAGATCACATTTTATTATAATGTCACTTTCATTTAAGACTTGAATTATAAGCTAATATTAATCTATAAATTATCTTTGAGTAAGCTTTAATCTTCCATAAAAAGTTATATTAATTACAGGAATGAGAATATTCATTATATCATTTATTGTTTCACTATTATCCTTAGTAACTAATGGAAGAACCTATTATTTCCGGCATTACAGGAATGATAGCGGTTTATCCAATAATACTGTCATGGCTTGCCTGCAGGATCGCAGAGGATTTGTCTGGTTTGGCACTAAAGAAGGCCTAAGCAGGTTTGATGGATTTCAGTTTAAAATATTCCTTCACAATCCATCGGTCTCAAATTGCCTTAAAAACAATTTCATTATATCATTGTGCGAAGACAGAGATGGCTGCATCTGGATTGGAACCTCAGATGGAATCTGTTTTTATTTACCTGATAGTGACCGTTTCGGAACAATTGAATCTGAAAATCCAAAAATTGGTGGAATGGTACTTGATATTAAAGCTGATAATAAAAATTGCATATGGATAGCGACTTATACAGGATTATTCAGATATGATAAAATGAGTAAGAAATTAAGCTTTTATCCTTCTGTTAAATACTTTGCACCAAGAAATATTTCATTGACCAATGCGGGAGATATCTGGATATCGGCCAATGATGGTAAGATCTATAAATATGATGCACGAAATGATAGCTTTCTTGGTTACCAGATTCTTTCCAGGAAAGAAGTATCTGCTTCTGTTCATCTTGGTAATGTTCTGGATGCAGGCTCCTATGGGTTGATAATCTCAACCGATATCGGCGGATTAAGGCAGTTTGAACCAAATACCGGTAGTATAACAAATCTATTCGCAAAGGATAGATGGAATAATATTTTTATAAGAACAACATTTCTGTATAGCGACAATGAAATCTGGATTGGAACAGAAACAGGTATTTATATTTATAACCTGAATGCAGGATATGTCACTAGTCTTCATAAGGTTAATACAGATCCCTTTTCCCTTTCAAACAATGCAATCAGGACAATTGTAAGGGACAGGGAAGGAGGAATATGGATGGGATCATTTTATGGAGGTGTAAATTACCTTGCTCAGGAAAACAAATCGTTTGAAAAGTTTTACCCGACCGGATTGTCAGGTGCACTTAACGGAAACGTGGTAAGAGAGATCAGGGCTGACTCATATGGCAGTCTCTGGATTGGTACCGAAGATGCCGGTTTGATGAAACTTGATAATAAAACCGGACAGTTTTCCAGTTTTGCGGATGGCAATAATCATGTAAAAATTGAGAGCAGAAATATCCAGGGCATCCTGGTCGATGTTGATGACTTATGGATTGGAACCTATGATAATGGAATATATATCATGAACATTCCTGCCCAAAAGCTAAAAAATCATTTTGAGATGAAGAATACTGGCTGCGGACTTAAAACTAATTCATTTGTCACATTCCTGAAAACAACTGATGGAACAGTTTATGCAGGAAGCGTCTTAGGGTTATATCAGTTTAACCGGGAGACATCGTCATTCAGATTCCTGGATGATGTGGCATCAGAATCCTTTATCCATTGTTTATTTGAGGATTCCCAAAAAAATATCTGGATTGGAACTTATGGGAATGGATTGTATAAATATGACAGATTATCAGGGATATGTAATAAAATATTGTCTGAAAAAGGAGATTATGAAGGTCTCAGACATGAGCATGTTACCTCAATTTACGAGGATACCAACCATAATATTTGGTTCACAACAGAAGGTAATGGTTTCAGCTATATTAACGGAGTAACAGGAGAAATTACCAGATACGTACCTGGTAAGGATATTGATTTTGCAATATATTGTGCAATGCTGCCGGATGGTATCGGAAATCTTTGGATAACATCAACCAGAGGGATTCTGCGTTTTGATCCTTCCTCTAATAAATTTGTAACGTATACAAAAGATAATGGCCTTTTGGACAATATGTTCAGTTATAATTCAGCCTATGAAGATAAACATGGTAAAATGTATTTCGGTACAATTAGCGGTTTGGTATCATTTTATCCTTCTGATATAAAAGAAAATATATACAATCCGCCTGTTTATTTTACTGGATTCCAGGTTAATGGTAAAGAATATACTAATAATTTAACAGGGTCCTCCGATTTCAAATCTGTTCTTGCGGCCAGACAGATTTCGTTAAGATATAATCAATCTTCCTTTAGTATTGACTTTGTATCTCCAACTTTTACGAGTCCTAATCTGACAAAGTATAAATATCGGATGGAAGGCTCAGATCCTGATTGGGTTATGATATCAGGCAACAGAAAGGTATACTATACCAATCTTTCTCCTGGTGAATATAGGTTCAGGGTTATTTCTTCATCTGATGGTAATATCTGGAACTCTGATGAAGCCCTTCTGGATATTAAAATTTCACCTCCATTCTGGCTCTCATTTCCAGCTTATGCTCTGTACTTTCTAATTTCAGTATTTTTACTATACATCATGATTAGCTTTTATATAAAAAAGAAAACTCTGGAACATCAGAGAAAGATAGATATCCTGGAAACCAATAAGGAGAAGGAGATCTTAAATGCAAAAATTAATTTTTTTACTAACATTACTCATGAGGTTCGTACACCTTTAACTCTAATCAAGGGGCCACTGGACAGGATATTAAAGTCGGGGACATTAAATTCAAAGGATACAGAAGAAAATCTTTCAATAATTAATAGAAATACAGACAGGTTACTTAACCTTACCAACCAGCTGCTGGATTTCCGGAAAACTGAGAAAGAAATGTTTAAACTCAATTTTATTAAGACTGATTTATTCGAGCTGGTTGATACAACTTTCAATTTATTCCTCTCATACAGTGTAGAAAAACAGATATCTCTTCAGTTGCATTCAGCTGTCAATCATTATGAACTCGCTATTGATAGTGAAGCAATTACAAAGATAGTAAGTAATCTGTTTTCAAATGCCCTTAAATTTGCCGAATCGAAGGTTGACTTGTTTTTCGAGACAGAAACAGATCAGGAAGAAATTATACGGATACGTGTAAATAACGATGGTAAATTAATACCAAAAGAACTTAGTGAAAGAATCTTCGAGCCATTTTTTCAGATAAACTTTGATACGCCCGGAGGAAAAGGTACAGGACTCGGACTTTCTCTTGCCCGTTCACTTGCGGAACTTCATAATGGCAGACTTTTTCTTGATACTAATTTGAGACAGTGTAATTCATTTGTTCTTGAACTAACAAAATACCAGGAAGAATCGGTCTCCAGGAATATAAATGTGTCTGATGAATTGAAACTGAATGAACATGATGAGTTTGAAATTTTCGGTTCTAATGAAAGCACATCCCCTTATATACTGGTTGTCGAAGATGAGGTTGATATGGGGAAATTTATTGCTAAAGAAATTTCCGGTGAACATAATGTAATCCTCGCTTATAATGGCAACGAGGCACTTAAAGCACTTAAGAAATACAATATAATTTTAGTTGTAAGTGATATTATTATGCCAGTTATAGATGGATATGAACTTTGCAGACAGATTAAATCTAACATAGAATTCAGCCATATACCTGTTATACTCCTTACTGCTACCATACATCTGAATGCAAAGATTGAAGGCCTTGATTCAGGGGCAGATGCTTATATAGAAAAACCATTTACAACTGAACTCTTGAAAGCCCAGATTCATAATCTTATCAAAAACATGAGTCTCGACAGGCAAAATTTCATCAATTCTCCTCTTGCTCATTACAAATCAGTTGCATTAAACAAAACTGATGAGGAATTCCTGAGGAAACTGAATTCCATCCTGATGGAAAATATTTCTGAAAATGATTTAAGTGTGGAAAAGATTGCAGATATGATGGGGGCTAGCGTTTCAACTCTTTACAGAAAAGTAAAAGCCCTGACTGATCTGAATTCAGTTGAATATATCAGGCTGGTCAAGCTTAAAAAAGCAGCAGAATTATTGTCAGAAGGAAGTTACAGAATAAATGAAATTTCATACCTGGTAGGATTCTCATCTCCATCATATTTCGCAACCAGTTTCCAGAAGCAATTCGGTATTTCACCTTCTCAGTTCGTCAGAAAACTAAAATAAAAAGAGTATTGTTATGTCAGATAATAGCCAGATGTGCTCAGCCTGGTGATCCTAAGTTTTCCATATAACTACCAGGCAGCATAAACGAAAACCAAGTTCGATTTTCCATTTCGTTTTTAAATTTTCAGTCACAATTTGCTTAAAATTTAAACTATTCTTCAATAATTAATTGTGACTTTTACCTTTATCCTAATTCACATTTTCTATTGTTAAGTTAACCAATTCTTAATGACATTTTTCCATGAAAAAAACATTTTTGTTTATTTTGCTGATTTTATTGTCAGAGAGTCGAATCTGTTTTGCTCAGGCAACCCAGACTAAGATTGTGGAAGACTTCAAGCCTGCATCCTCAAATCAGCAGGGAAAGCTATATCCACAGGTCAATTCTGAAGGTCGTGTCCGTGCCAGCATTCAGGCCCCCCAGGCTCAGAGAGTCCAGCTCGATATAGGCGGAGTTAAATACGACCTTACTAAGGATGAAAAAGGAATTTGGACCGGTGAATCGGCTCCCCAGGATGAAGGTTTTCACTACTACCAGCTAAACATCGATGGAGCTTCGGTTCCGGATCCGGGAAGCCTTTACTTCTATGGTGCTAGCCGTTGGGGAAGCGGGATTGAAGTTCCAGCAGGGGATCAGGATTTTTACGCTATCAAAGAGCTTTCCCATGGTAAGATTTGCCAGAATCTTTATTTCTCGAAGATTACTAACTCACAGCGCAGATGCTTTGTTTATACCCCACCTGATTATGATAAGAACACCTCTATACGGTATCCCGTACTTTATCTCCAGCACGGGATGGGTGAAGATGAGACAGGCTGGACTGTTCAGGGTAAAGCTAACCTTGTTCTTGACAATCTGATTGCTGAAAAAAAAGCCCTCCCAATGATTATTGTTATTGAAAATGGCTATGCACTAAAGCCTTCCCTGACGGAGACTCAGAGCTCTGGTACTTCCGGGAGAGAAGTTGGCGCTAACTCTGCCTTCGAAGAAGTCATGATTAAAGAAATCATCCCTATGATTGATGCTACATATAGAACAATTGCAGACAGGGAACACAGAGCGATGGCTGGTCTATCTATGGGTGGGAATCAGACATGTCAGATTACTTTTCACAACCTGGACAAGTTCTCCTACATTGGTGCTTTTAGTGGTACAATGAATGGATTGAACACTGCAGAGCTCGATCCGCAGACAGCTTTCAATGGAATTTTCAAAGATGGAAAGACTCTAAACAAGCAGATAAGGCTTCTATGGATTGGAAAAGGTACCAAAGAACCAAACCCATTTCCCGGAGCTATTGGAGCGTTTCGCAATATGCTGGACAAAGCTGGTATCAAATACATCTATTACGAATCCATAGGCACTGCTCATGAATGGTTAACCTGGCGAAGAGATTTATTTCAGTTTGCACAGCTATTGTTCAAGCAGTAACCTGAGTATTTTATAATATTCACTAAAGAGACTTTAATGAGGAATATTGGATGCCATCTGCACTGATAACCAAACTAAATTTAAAATATAAATAAATCCTGAAACACTAATGAAAAAGTTAATTGCCCTCTTTGCTCTATTGATTGTAGTCATCGTGACTGCAAATTCACAAAATATTGTAAAGCATGCACCGGTTGGTTTCGACTCCCTGCGAGCTGGAATTGCACGCGGTAAAATAGATTCAATCAGTTATCTGTCAAAAACAGTAGGTGTAATTCGCAAGGCACTTATATATACGCCCCCGAATTACTCAAAAAGCAGGAAATATCCTGTTTTATATCTTTTGCATGGGATTGGCGGAGATGAAAAGGAATGGCTAAAAGGAGGCCAGCCACAGGTTATTCTGGATAATCTATATGCTGAAAACAAAATTGAGCCAACAATTGTTGTAATGCCGAACGGAAGAGCTATGAAAGACGACCGTGCGACAGGAAATATTATGGCTCCTGATAAGGTGGAGGCATTTGCTACTTTCGAGAGGGACCTGCTTAATGATCTTATCCCATATATAGAAAGAAAATATCCGGTAATAAAAGACCGTGAACATCGTGCTATAGCAGGTCTTTCTATGGGTGGTGGTCAATCATTGAATTTCGGTCTGGGTAACCTCGACATTTTTGCATGGATAGGGGGATTCTCTTCAGCTCCCAATACTAAACCTCCTGAACAGCTTCTGCCTGATCCGGATAAAGCCAGAAAATCATTGAAATTGCTCTGGATCTCCTGTGGTGATAACGATGGTCTGATTGCATTCAGCCAGCGTACCCATAATTATTTGAATGCAAATAATGTTCCCCATATCTATTATATCGAACCAGGAGTGCACGACTTTAAAGTATGGAAAAATTCTTTATACATGTTTTCACAGCTCATCTTTAAACCTGTTGATGTATCAAAATTTAACAAATACAGTGTAATGGGTATTCCAGCCTCAACCAATGCCAGGGGAGTAAAATATCCACAGATATTACCTGACAGCCGTGCTATCTTTAGAATAAAAGCACCTGATGCACAAAGAGTTCAGCTCGATCTGGCAAAAAAATACGACATGGTAAAAAACAGTGAGGGGGTATGGGAAGTAACAACCGATTCTTTAACTGAAGGTTTTCATTATTATTCTCTTCTGGTTGACGGATTAGCTGTCGCTGATCCCTCAAGTGAGACATTTTACGGAATGGGCCGGATGGCAAGTGGTATTGAAGTTCCGTTCAAAGGCGACGACTATTACGCAATAAAAGATGTTCCTCACGGGGAAATTTGTATAAAATACTATTATTCAACTGTTTTCAACGGATGGCGTCGATTTTATATCTATAAACCTGCAGGTTACGATGTCAATATAAGCGAAAAATACCCTGTATTGTATATTTTACACGGAGGAGGCGAAGATGAAAGAGGTTGGGCCACCCAGGGTAAAACAGATCTGATTCTCGATAATCTCATTGCGGCAAATAAAGCAAAACCAATGCTTATTGTAATGCCGGACGGAAATGTAAACGCACCAGGTTTTGGTGAAAACATACTTAAAATATTTGAGAGGGAATTGAAACTCTGCATCATTCCCTTTGTCGAAAAAAATTATCGTGCAGAAACCAGTTCCGGCAATCGGGCTCTTGCAGGTTTATCAATGGGAGGAATTCAGACTCTTTATATAGGAATTAATAACACCGAATTATTTTCATATCTGGGAGTTTTCAGCTCGGGCTGGATATTGCCCCTACAGAATGATCTTGCCGATAAACAATATGAATTTATGAAAAAAAATCTCGAAAAAATTAAAAACAACACTAAACTCCTATGGATAGGAATAGGCGGCAAGGAAGATATAGCATATAATAACTGTCAAACAATGATTTCCAAGTTTAATGAAATGAACCTTAAGTATACCTATAGCGATTATCCGGGAGGGCATGCATGGCCTGTATGGAGGAACAACCTTTATAACTTTGCTCAGTTATTGTTTAAATAAACAAGAAATACAACGAGACAACATTATGGTAGATTTTTAAAGTAGTTACTATGAAAAACCAAAGAAAATTAACCTTTTGCATGTTTTTATTAGTATTGGTATCCGAGAATCTTTTATCACAATCGCCTGCCGTGATTAAAATTGATTTTGACCGAAAAATAAGTGCAATTGATTCGAACATATACGGTGCATTTGTTGAACCAATACGTAGTGTGATACATGGCACAATATATGATCCTGCCTCTCCCTTTGCTGATGAGAACGGGTTCAGGAAAGATTTCATCCAGCTCATCAGGGAACTGAAAATACCTGTGCTCAGATGGCCTGGTGGAAATTTTGTGTCGGGATATAACTGGGAGGATGGAATAGGACCAAAGGAGCAGCGTCCGGTAAGGTTGGACCTTGCCTGGAATCAGCTTGACAAAAACCAGATGGGAACAGATGAATATGTAAAGTTTTGCAGCCTGATCGATGCGAAAAATTTTATTTGCATAAATGGAGGAACAGGTACTCTTGATCAGGCAAGGCATTGGGTAGAGTATTGCAACTATGGAAGTGGGACATACTATTCGGACCTCAGAAGGAAATATGGTAATGAAAAACCATATAATATTAAGTATTGGGCACTTGGAAATGAGATTGACGGGCCATGGCAGCTGGGACAGAAAAATGCAGAAGATTATTGCAAGTTTGCTTTGGAGGCATCAAAAATGATTCAACTGGTAGATAAGAATATCAAATTTATTGCTTCAGGCGCTTCAAATTATGCGGCTGACAATGGCTGGATTGACTGGAATGACTATATCTTGCAGCATATGGCTGGCAAGATCGATTATATTTCCGTTCATCGATATGCTACGGAAGTGTTGGCAGGTGACAGGAGCTTCCCTGCTATGATGTCGTTAGGTATTGATATTGATAAAAAGATTGACATGGTGAAGGCTCTTATTGAAAAGGCAATGCTGAAAACCGGATCAAAGAGACCGGTATATATTTCATTTGATGAATATTCAGGCGGAGGTGATAACCTTACAGGATCATTGGTGCTTGCCCAACATCTTAACTCATTTATAAGGCATGCAGATATTGTTAAGATGGCTAATCTCACCATGCTGTCAAACCTTGTCGGAAGCTCGCCGGATGGTGATTTCAAGAACGCATTATTTCAGACATTCTACTTGTACTCAAATAATTGCCATGGTACTTCACTCGATGTTTATACCAACTGCGAAAAGTATAATAACAAAATATTTAATGAGATCCCTTATCTTGATGTTACTGCTGTTTTAAATGAATCAGCAAAGATGCTGGTGATAAATGTGGTCAACAGGCATGAGACAAATTCCATACCTGCAGATATTGTCTTGCAGACAGGTAATTTTACAGGCGTAGCTAAAGCTAACAAGTTAAATGGTAAGTCATTAACAGCCAGAACTACCAAAACTGAGGAAGTTGTAAGTGTAAGTACAAGGGATTTGAAATTTAAGGATAATACCATCAGCTATAGTTTTCCTGCACATTCTTTTACACAATTTGAGATACCGGTTAAATAAATGAAAACAATTTTATCAGGTGATTCTGATGCTGAAAATACTTTTAAAAATTCTAAGAATGTGGCTCCACTGGTATCCACATATAAAGTGAGTTCAATATTTGAAAGCTCAGTTCCAGCCATGTCACTGACCTGAAAATGGCAATGATAACTATTCAGTAAACGATAATGCTAATTCTAAAATGAAATCAGGTAAAAGCAAGATTCTGTTAATAACGATAATTTTTTCCTTTTCAGGCTTTTTTTTAAATGCCCAGGAATTATATGTTGGAGCCAACTATCATCCTCATGATAACAAGCAACCTGAAAAAATAAAAAGTGACATTCAGCTCATGAAAGCTGCCGGGCTTAACGTTGTCAGGATGGGCCATCTGGCATGGGATAGTTATGAACCTTCAGATGGAAAATTTGATTTTAAATGGTTTGATAACGTTATGGATATGATGAGCCAGGCAGGTATCAAGGTCATTCTTGATATCGCTATACGGCCAGCACCAATCTGGTTACATCATAAGTATCCTTCAATTGATATTGTTGATGCAAACGGGGAAGTTCTCTACCCTAACCATCGTTATATGGAAGACATTGGAGATTCGATATATCAAAAGTATGCATTACGTTATACTGATACGCTTACAAAGCGGTACGCAAAACATCCGGCCTTGCTGGCATTTGGTATCGACAATGAATCAGGCGATGGACGGATATCCTATTCAGAAACTGCAAAAAAAAGGTTTATTGACTGGTTAAAGAAAAAATATTCTTCAGTTGATAATTTAAACAAAGCCTGGGCAACACAACGTTGGTCGAGAAGGATTAACGAGTTTGAAGAAATTGGGTTCCCTATAGCAACTCACACTACTGATGTGCCTGAAAGAATGCTCGATTTCAGACGTTTTGTTTCAGATGAGATTAATCAGTTTCTTTTTAAAGTTATGGACAAGGTAAATACCAATGCACCGAATGTCCTGGTAAATACAAATGCCTGGTATTACAGCCAGATGAAATATTTTGACTATTCCCAGATAGCTTATTCCGGAAAAATGACACGCGAAGGCTGCGGTTTCTATCCGGGACTTTCATTAACAACCAATATGGGTGTTATGAATGCCTTGTTTGGAATTTCCCGTATTCAATTCGAAAGCACCAACCCTTTCTGGTGTTCTGAATTTACAACAATGACAGCCGTTCCAAATTCAATCAGAAAATCAGCTTATGCGACATTAATGTATGGTAACCAGATGGTTTGTGGATGGACATGGCAAAGTATGCAAAGTGGTGAAGAACAATATTTGGAAGGGATGATAGATTGGGATGGTATTCCAAACCGTAAATACGATGAATACAAGAAAATAGCGACGGAATTTAAAAAGATTGAAAAATTTTTCCCGTATAAGCCTCAGGCAGAAGTTGGTCTGGCTTTTTCATTTCCCAGCCAGATTGCAAGCAGCTATTTCCCCGAACAACATGACAATCAGTTACAAACCTGCTTCGATTTGTTTTATAGGCGCAACATGGACGCACGTGTTGTAGAAATCAGCAGAAGTTTGTTGAATTATAAAATTTTATTTGTTCCCGGCGTTGCTGTAATGGATGAAGTCACAGCAAATAAAATTCGCGACTATGTAAAAAAAGGAGGAACAGTTATCATGACAAGCAATTCGGCGATTGTTGACGAAACAGGCCAGGTATTTGCGTCTACACACCCTGGCCGATTAAGCGATGTGTTTGGCATACGCATAGGGAGTTACGAAGAAACAGAAGCTCTGAACGAAATCTCCCGTAAATCATTAGAAGGGAAAAAGATTGAATTAAATTATAAAGGGAAACCAATTGAAACAGAATCATCACGATTTGATGTTATCGAATCCAAAGGAGCAGAAATTATCGGAAGTATAACAAGCTTAGATAAAGATTATCCGATTATTACTTCCAACAAATACGGCAATGGAAGGGCTATTTATGTTGGCCTGCCGGCAAAAGAAGAAATACTTGGTGCCTTACTTGAGGAATTGATTGTTGAACTTAAAATCATGAAAGGCCCGGAAGTGCCGGATGGTGTTATGTCACGCCAAATAGATAAAAACCATATCTTGTACCTAAATGTAAGCAGTGAACTAAAAGAAATTCAGATGAAAGGGCATTCACGAAGCATTCTTTTTGATAAAAAACACAGCGGTAATTTTACAATTGCACCGTTTGAACCGGAATTTATTGAACTAATTTAACTTATTACTATCTTAAGGCTCAATATTTTCAATAAATGAATACTAGAAATTTTAGTTTGACAGTACTTTTTGCGGATGTTCCCGACATGGTAGTTCGCGTAGGCAATACCTATAACCGGGCAGAACTGCAAGGCACATAAGTCCGGGAGTAAATGGAGGTATTATTGTCTTACCAAAAGTAGTCAGGACAGAATCAATAACTTAAAATAAATACAATGAAAAGCGAAATAGAAAGTAGTTATTTTTCTAATGGAGTATCAGGTCAAAAGTATAAATCCCTGAGCTGGATTTTCAAACAGTTTTCCGTTATAATTATTACGGTGACCTTGCTTTTTTTATTTTCAAACAAATCCTTTAGTCAAAAACTCAAATTGAATGATTTAGGATATTTTGAGACCCAGGGGGTAAACATATTCGTTTATAGCAATCAGTACACCGGCATGTTCAATGATGAAAAAAATGCAGGAATAGAAATTATTCATCATGGGGTAAGAACCTCCACCGGTGGTGCGGTAAGGCTACAGAACACACCTGAACAATGGGATTTGGTGCCATCAGTTATTGACAGAAAAATTGATAGAGCAACCAACACAATTAGTCTGGGATTGAGATACAACGATTACGATTTTAATTCCAGGATAAGTGTTACTCCAAAGGATAATGGAGTACTTATAACTGTTATTCTTGATAAACCTCTTCCTGAAAAACTTGAAGGACGTGCAGGTTTTAACCTCGAATTTATACCGTCTTCGTATTTTAGAAAAACCTACTGGGTTGACGGAAAACCGGGTGTATTTCCCTTATACCCATCGGGTTCTACAAAAATGGAGCCGCTGAGTAATAAAATTCTTCAATATGCAGGTCATTCAACATTTGATGACAGGGGAAGAAAGGAATTTATTGTTCCTGGCCCTATTGCAACAGGCAAAACAATTTTACTGGCACCTGAAGATCCTGAAAATTTTGTGAAAATTCAGTCATTAGACGGAGAACTGATGCTCTTTGATGGACGTAACCTTGCACAAAATGGTTGGTTTATTGTTCGTAGCTTGCTGCCCGTAAAAAAGACCGGAAATGTTCTTCAGTGGTATCTTGAACCAAATGCAATACCGAATTGGAAAAGAGCTCCTGTAATACAGTTCTCACAGGTTGGTTATCATCCTGCCCAGGAAAAAGTCGCTGTTATTGAACTTGATAAGAATGATACCCCTTTAATAAAAGCATCACTTTACCAGGTTACTCCTGAAGGAAAATTCGTTGAGAAATTGACGGCTGATGTAGATCTGTGGGGCAGATACTTTAGATATAATTACCTGAAATTTGATTTTACTTCTGTAAAAGAACCAGGGATTTATTTTATAAAATATGGTGATCAATCAACCAATACCTTTATTATTGATCCAATGGTCTATAAGGAGATCTGGTACCCTACGATGGATGTGTGGTTTCCTGTACAGATGGATCACATGATGGTAAATGAAGCATACAGGGTCTGGCATGGCGCTCCATATCTGGATGACGCACTTCAGGCACCAATAAATCATCAGCATTTTGATGGCTACAGTATGACAGGTGTTACTGATACAAAATATAAATCTCTGGAACGTATCCCGGGCCTAAATATTGGAGGATGGTTTGATGCAGGCGATTTTGACATTCAGACCTTATCACATGTAGGTGTTTTATTGAACTTCGTTGATACCTGGGAGAAATTCAAAGTAGACCGGGATGAAACATTTGTCGATCAGGCAACCCGTTATGTCGATATTCATCGTCCTGACGGCAAACCGGATATACTGCAGCAGATAGAACACGGAGCATTGAATGTTGTTGCCCAGGTTGAAAATATCGGCCATCCGGTGAGAGGAATTGTTGTTCCAAACCTTCACCAGTATCATCATCTTGGTGATGCAATTAATGAAACTGACAATCTCCCGTATAATCCTGTTCTTAAACCTTACGAATCAGATGGAAAGTCAAGCGGAACTTTGGATGACAGATGGGTGTTTACTAACAGATCCGCAGCCCTCGATTATTCAACTGCCGGTGCTTTGGCTGCTGCAAGTCGTGCGCTGAAAGATTATAATAAATCTCTGGCGGATAGATGTTTAGCCGCAGCAAAGAAAATGTGGGATGAAAACTTCGATAAACCTCATGATACTAATCAGCCAGGAGGACAGATGTTCATCAGTGGAAGTGAATTGTCTGCAGCGCTTCAATTATATATCACAACGAAAGAAGATAAATATGCCAGGCAGTTTACTGAATTATTATGGCCGGTACTTGACAGATCAGTTGCTGGTAGAGGTGGAATATTGAACGCATTACAGGCATTGCCGTATATGGACAATGACTTTAAAACCAAATTTAGGGGATATGTCGTTAAGTATAAGGAAACGATCGACGGTTATGGTAAAGAAAATCCTTACGGAGTTCCCATCATTTCAAGAGGATGGGGCGGAAACAGTGGTGTGATAGGCTTTGCCATCACCAATTATTATGCTAATAAATATTTTCCTGATATTGTTAGCCCAGAATATGTTTATAAAGGTCTGAATTATATCTTCGGCTGTCACCCATATTCAAATATCTCATTTGTATCAGCTGTAGGAACACGTTCAAAGGAAATAGCCTACGGGAATAATAGGGCTGATTTCACATTTATCGCAGGTGGTGTGGTTCCTGGCTTGTTATTGTTCCAGCCTGATTTTCTGGAAAATAAAGAAGACTGGCCTTTTTTCTGGGGTGAAAATGAATATGTTATAGATATATGTTCAGCATATATATTTCTATCAAATGCTGTAAATGAAATGGTAATAAAATAGGCATAATTAGATTTTGGTCGGGTTGAATTTTGTATGGAGATTTTCATGTAATCTCATCGTCAAACCTTCCCGACTGGACCCGATTCATAAATTATTTTCTGAAATTCTGGACAGTAGACCGCCTTGGCGTCATGCATAGGCGTTGAAATTGAGCGACTTGGGTAATAAACAAAAAAGACCCTAACTGATTTGGTTAGAGTCTTTTGTGGAGCTGGCGGGAGTCGAACCCGCGTCCAAACACGGAAGTCATACGCTTTCTACATGCTTATTTCTGCTTGATTTTCGTGACCTGTCAGCTGCAGAACAACCTAACCTGCCCTTATTTCCTGTTTGTTTCGCCGTCGGGTCGGAACAACCTTCAGACTAGCCCCGGATTGCGTGCGTCTCCGTGTCGGGTTGGATCAGGGCATGACCGCCCGGGAAACGTCTCGTCCCAACACATGTGCCGGGAGATTATGCCTTTCGGCGTAAAGTGCTTAAGCTACTGTTATTCGCTTATGCTGCGAGAGCGTAATTGTTTTCGCCTTTTATTGTTTTGTGACTCTGTTTAAGGAACGCGTCACCACACCCTGCATGCTTACATAACACCCCTCATGCTGTCAAAACCAAGTCAGCCCCAGGTGATATGAACCGCAAAGATAGTAAAAAAAGTTGGAAGACGGAAGACGGAAGACGGAAGACAGAAATCCGCAACCCACAACCGAGCCGAAGGCGAGCTCGGCGTATCCAATCCGAAATGTTAAAAGACCTTAAAGTCTTACGCCCTTTGTCTTTATCCTTTTGTCTCTTGTCTTAAATTCGTATCTTCACCTCAGCAATAGTAACAGCCTGCAATTATGGAAAAGACATTAAGAGTTGGTATTCTGCGCGAAACAAGAAACCCGCCTGACAGACGGGTGCCGCTTACCCCGCCCCAGATAATATTGCTCGAGGAGAACTATCCTAACGTCGAATTCTTCGTTCAGCCAAGCGATTACCGTTGCTATGCAAATGAAGAGTATGAATACCTGGATATACCTATGAGAGAGGATCTTAGAGATTGTGATATACTGATGGGGGTGAAGGAGGTTGATAAACGCACTCTTATCCCCGGTAAAACCTATCTCTTCTTTGCTCATGTTGCAAAGAAACAGCCTCATAACCAGGAGATGTTCAGAGAGATGGCCAATAAAAATATCAGTTTTATTGATTACGAGTACCTTACAACCGATAATGGGCAGCGTGTTGTCGCTTTTGGCCGTCATGCTGGAATAGTTGGGGCATATAACGGATTAAGAGCCAGAGGTATAAAGACCAATAAGTTCAAATTGAAACCTGCGTACCAATGCCGCGATCTGGATGAAATGTGGGCCGGCCTCAGACTGATAGAGCTAAAACCCGGACTAAAAATTCTTCTTACCGGCGATGGCCGTGTGGCGCAAGGTGCTATCGAGACTTTAAGAGTTGCCAACATTGAACAGGTCAGCCCCGATGATTACCTTAACAGAATTTTTGATGTACCTGTCTTTTGCCAGATTGGACCAGAATATTACACAAGACATAAAGAGGGAAAAAAATTCAATTTCAGCCATTTTACTAAGTTCCCTCAGGAATACGAATCAACATTCCTGCCCTATTCAACAGTTACGGATATTTTAATTACCGGTCATTTCTGGGATCCGCGTTCTCCTGTATTCTTTAGTAAAGAGGATATGAAAAAGCCCGAATTCAGAATAAATGTAATTGCTGATATAAGTTGTGATATTAATGGACCCATCCCTTCTACACTGAGAGCAACAACAATTTCTGATCCATTCTATGCATATAATCCATACATTGAAATTGAAGAGGTAGCTTTCTCAAGATTAACAAATGTTACTGTGATGTCAATTGATAATCTGCCTGGCGAATTGCCACGTGATGCCTCCCTTGAGTTTGGCAAGCAAATGATTCACAGTTTATTACATGATTTATTGTCAGGCATTGAAAGCCCTATGATTCAGAAGGCCAGGATTCTTGAGAATGGGAAACTTGCACCGGGATACGCCTATCTTAATGACTATCTATAACTTAACCCCTAAACCTTAATATATTATGCAAAAAACCTTATGCCTGTTTCTTCTCTTGATTTCTTTTCAGCTCAGGGCCCAGCAGGATGTTGCTCCTGTTGTTGGAGTGAGTGATAAACGAGTTGAAATTTACGGACTAAAAAATGCCCGTGTTGTGGTTGATTATCAGGCCACTCTGGAGAATACTGATATTCTCATCTCAAACGGTAGAATCGAAGCCGTTGGTACTAACCTTTCTTTTCCAAAAGGGACTGTCGTTTTCGATCTGACAGGAAAAACAGTCTATCCCTCATTCATTGATGTCTACGCAGGAAATTATGGTGTCAAAGTGCAGACTACTGCTGCTGATGCCAATCCATATGCTGCTTTTATGGCTCAGCCAACTGGCAGAGCTGGTAATCAGGTTGCAACTCCTGAAGCCAGGATAGCTGACTATTGGAATGATGGAATAAACGCTTCATTTGACATTTCCTCAGAATTTATTCCCGATACCAAAACAGGAGCAGAATATCGTCAGGCAGGTTTTGGCGCTGTGGTTACTTTTAAAGCTGATGGTATTGCACGCGGAACATCAGCTCTTGTAAGTACAGGAGAAGGAAAAGCTAATAATGTAATTCTTAAAAATAAAACATCTGCTAATTACTCAATATCAAGAAGCCGTTCATCAGATCTTTATCCTGCAGCTCAGTTTGGTATTATAGCGTTATTGCGTCAGGTAAATTATGATGCACAGTGGTACAAACAACTTCCCGCAGGTTATTTTCACGATGACGGTTTGGAGGCTTATACTTCAAATCTTGGCTTACCGCAGATTTTCGAGGTAACAAATAAACTCGAGGCGCTCAGAGCTGATAAAATAGGAAAGGAGTTTGGGATCAACTATATTATTAAAGGAAGCGGTGATGAATATCAGACCTTGAATGATATTAAAAAAGCCGGGAATAAATTGATTATCCCTGTAAACTTCCCTGAACCTCCTGATGTTAAAGATCCTTATGATGCAGCCTCTGTGACATACACAACTCTCAAGCATTATGAGCTTGCTCCATCGAATCTGTCAAGGGTTTCTGCTGCAGGTCTGACCTATGCAATTACATCTTCTGATCTGAAAGTGAGGACAGCTTTTCTTACCAACCTCCGGAAAGCTATTAAATATGGGTTGCCTGAGGCAGAAGCATTGAAAGCGCTTACCTCTACTCCTGCAAATATGATTGGAGCTTCAGACCTGGTAGGGGCAGTCAAAAAAAATATGGTAGCAAATCTGCTGGTAACCTCCGGCAATATTTTCAGCGACGACTGTGTTGTTTATGAAAACTGGGTACAGGGAACTCCTTATAGGTTTGTTGACATCAGAATAAAAGATCTGAGAGGAACTTATTCTTTGACTCTTGATACTTTAAAATTTAAACTTGCTCTATCCGGTACTTTTGATAAGCCAACTATCAAGCTTAGTGTTGATTCATCAGAAGTCAGAGGTGCAACCTTTACCCAGGAAAAAGATATTGTCAGCATCAATTTTGAGAGATCAAAAGTCCGCTATCGTTTATCAGGCTATCTGAACGGAAAGGACCTTGAAGGTAAAGGTCAGATGGATAATGGCAAGTGGATCAGCTGGAAAGCAACTTATTCAGGTGTTGCACCCGAGGCTGAAGCCAGACCAAAAAGACAAACTTCAATACCTGAATTGGGTAAAGTGGTTTATCCGTTTACAGCTTATGGCTGGACGGAGCTCCCAAAACAAGAAGATGTCCTGTTCAAAAATGCGACAGTATGGACCAGTGAAAAGGAAGGTAAACTTCTGAATACTGATGTTCTTGTACAAAAAGGGAAAATTGCAAAAATAGGAAAGAGTCTAATTGCACCGGATGGGGTCAGGACTATTGATGCTACAGGAATGCATCTTACTCCGGGAATCATTGATGAACATTCACATATTGCCATGGATGGGACAAATGAGATGGGTCAGGCAATAACATCCGAAGTTAGAGTTGGTGATATAGTTGACCCTGAGGATCAAAGTATATACAGACAGCTTTCCGGAGGCGTTACCATGTCACATATTCTTCATGGCTCTGCAAACCCGATTGGTGGTCAGTCAATTTTAATCAAGGAAAGCTGGGGCCATAATGCGGAAGAATTAAAAGTGGAAAATCAGGTAGGCTTCCTGAAGCATGCTCTTGGAGAGAATGTTAAACGTTCAACAAATCGTTATCCCAATTCACGCATGGGTGTCGAACAAATTATCAGGGATGCATATAACAGGGCAATTGATTATAATAATGTATGGAAGACCTGGAATGCTTTAAAACCTGCTGACAGGATTGGTAAAATTTCTCCAAGACGAGATCTTGAGCTTGATCCTATTGTTGACGTTCTGGAAAAGAGAAGTTTTATTGAATGTCATACCTACGTTCAGTCAGAGGGAACAATGATAATGAATCTTGCAAAAGACTATGGCGTGAAAGTCAATTCTCTCATCCACTTTAATGAAGGTTATAAAATTGCAGATCAGATTGCTGCAAACGGAACTGCTGCTTCCGTCTTCTCAGACTGGTGGGATTATAAATATGAAGTATATGAAGGTATAGCATATAATGCCGCCATGCTGCTAAGCCAGGGTGTTCTTGTCTGTATAAATTCAGATGATGCAGAAATGGGAAGAAGACTTAATCAGGAAGCTGCTAAAATCATGAAGTACGGAGGCATAAATGAAACTGACGCCCTTAAGCTTGTAACAATCAATCCGGCTATTATGCTCCATCTGGGAGACAGGACTGGCAGTATTAAAGTCGGGAAAGATGCGGATCTGGTCTTATGGACAGATTACCCTCTTTCAATATATGCACGTGCCAGCAAAACTATGGTCGACGGCACTTTCTATTTCGATGAGCAGACTGATGCAAAGATGAAAGAACAGATCGACAGTGAACGTAACAGGATAATTGCAAACATCCTTCGTGAAGCACCGGCAGCAAGTTCAACAACACCTAATTTTCCAAGACGATGACAAAAAAGATATATATTTCAGTAATGCTGATACTTGCCTGTATATTTCAGGTAACAGCACAAAGTCCGGTAGTTGCTCCGGCACAGAAAAAACCTGTAATGCTGGTTGGCGGAACTATTCATACAGGGACTGGTGATGTAATAGAAAACGGAACTATACTTTTTTCAGGTGGAAAGATTACCTCTGTTGGTAAATCATCAGATATTAAAGCAGATAAAGCAGGTTATGAAGTAATAGATGTGACCGGAAAACAAATATATCCCGGATTAATATTTCCAAATACCAGCATCGGACTTATTGAAATCGGAAGCGGCGTGGAAGTTGCAACAGATAACAGGGAGATCGGCGATCTTAACCCTAATGTCAGGGCAATTGCAGCTTATAATACCGATTCTCACATTATTCCGGTTATAAGATCGAATGGTGTACTTCTTGCTCAGATTGTACCTGTAGGCTCTTTGCTTCCCGGAACTTCAAGTGTTGTTCAGCTTGATGCCTGGAACTGGCAGGACGCAGCATATAAAATCGATAATGGCATCCAGATGGGTTGGCCCAGAAAATCCTCTTTTGGCGGAAGGAGAGGAGGGGGTGGTGAGTTTGCTATGGCGGCAGCAGCAGGAACAGGAGCTTATGAAAAAAACGTAGAATCACTGGAGAAAATATTTTCTGATGCTGTTGCCTATGTCGCAGTTGAAAAGCCTAAAGATGTTAACCTCAGACTAGAAGCGCTCAGGGGATTGTTCGACGGTACTAAAACTCTGTTTATCAGTACATCAGAAGCAAAGAGTATCATTGCTGCCATCTCATTCGGAAAGAGATACGGTGTTAAGAAAATGGTTCTTGCAGGAGCTGATGAAACAGCATGGGCAGTGAAGGATTTTCTTAAAGAGAATAATATCCCGGTCCTTTTGGCAAATCCACTCAGTCTTCCGAAATATGATTACAGCGACACTAAACTCCCATTTAAACTTGCAGCTATGTTTAAAAAAGAGGGGATACTTGTAGGGTTGACATATTCGTCACAAGCTTATGGTAATCTTCCTTTTGCAGCAGGAGAGACTGTTGCTTACGGACTCACAAAAGAGGAAGCTCTGCAGACCGTTACTTTAAACAGTGCAAAAATTCTGGGTATCGATGATAAAACCGGATCGATTGAGGTTGGAAAAGATGCAAACATTGTAGTTTCAACAGGTGATATTCTCGATATGTCTACCAATAATATAGAATTGGCATTCATCACAGGAAGAAATATCAGTCTGGATAATAAGCATAAACAGCTATACAGGCGATTCCAGGCTAAATATGATAATATGAAGGAAATAAAATAATGAAAATAATATCACTTGGTCCAGCACATCCTTACAGAGGAGGACCAGCTACTTTTAACGATCGGCTTGCCCGGCAGTTCTTTTCTGAAGGACAGATTAATGATATTGTCACTTTCAGTTTGCAGTATCCGGGATTACTGTTTCCCGGAAAGACACAATATACTGATAGTCCTGCACCAGAGGGGATTAAGATCACACGCGAACTTAATTCAGTTAATCCAATCAACTGGATTCTAACTGGTCTTAAAATAAAAAGGGAAAAACCTGATCTTCTTTTAATAAGATTCTGGCTCCCTTTTTTTGGTCCTTCATTAGGAACGGTTGCACGAATAGTAAAGTCTAACAAGCATACTAAAGTGATCTGTATTTTTGACAATGTGATTCCACATGAAAAACGGCCCGGTGACAAAATATTGACAAAGTACTTTACAGGCTGCATTGATGGTGCCATTGTAATGTCGCAAACAGTCATGGACGACCTTAAGTTATTCAGGAAAAACATTCCTGTTAAACTTAGCCCGCATCCGCTCTTCGATAATTATGGGAAAAAAGTTAGCCGTGAGGAAGCATTGAAATCCCTCAATCTTGATTCAGACAATTCGTATTTATTGTTTTTCGGATTTATCAGAGCTTACAAAGGACTTGACCTTCTTCTTGAGGCATTCACTGATTTAAGACTGAGAAGCAGGAAGCTGAAACTGATAGTTGCCGGTGAATTCTATGAGGATGATACTCCATACAGGGATCTGATTAAAAGTCACAATCTTGAAGAAGATGTCATCTTTCATGATCATTTTATAAAAGATACTGAAGTACCGCTTTTCTTCGCAGCCGCTGATCTGGTTGTTCAGCCATATAAAACAGCTACACAGAGCGGAGTGACTCAAATCGCTTTTAACTTCGAAAAACCAATGCTTGTTACTGATGTTGGTGGCTTACGAGAGATTGTACCCGATGGTAAATGTGGTTATGTTGTCAAACCTGAATCAAAATATATTGCTGATGCTATTGTCGACTACTTTGATAATAAGAGAGAAGCACAATTTACGGAAGGTGTTAAGCTTGAAAAGGAAAAGTTTGCATGGGATAAGATGACAGAGTCGATAATTGAGGTTTATAATATGATATGACCCCCTCGCCCCCGCCGAGGCGGGGCAGGCTCTTCGGGTTAAATATTCACCTTATCCCTGATCAGATAACTGTTCCTCTCTGATGAATTCCTGTTTACCAATTCACCCAGGAAGCCTGTCAAAAAGAGAAACGATCCTATAATCATGACTGTCAGCGCAATGAAAAAGTATGCGCTGGTAGTTACCAGAGGAGCCCGCAGGTGATTGCTTATAAAAACTAGTTTTTTTACCCCAAGGTATCCCGCCATAATAAAACCTATCATAAACATGAAGGTTCCCAGTGATCCGAAAAGATGCATCGGACTCTTTCCAAAGCGGGTGATAAAACTTATTGTTAAGAGATCGAGATATCCTTTTACAAACCTGTCGAATCCGTATTTGGTTACACCATATTTTCTTGCCTGGTGTTCAACAACCTTTTCTCCTATTTTCTTAAAGCCGGCTTCTTTGGAAAGCATTGGAATATACCTGTGCATTTCACCAAACACCTCTATACTCTTTACCACTTCCAGCCGGTAAGCTTTGAGTCCGCAGTTAAAGTCGTGAAGTTTAATCCCTGATGACCATCTTGCAGTACCATTATAAAACCTGCTGGTGACCCGTTTGACAAAAGGATCGTATCGTTTCTTTTTCCATCCTGATACAAGATCATACCCTTCATCTCTGATCATCATTACAAGTTCAGGGATCTCATCAGGGCTATCCTGCAGATCGGAATCCATAGTAATAACAACATCGCCGTTTGCCTCCTGGAAGCCTATATGCAAGGCCGCAGCCTTGCCATAGTTTCTTCTGAAACGGAAACCTTTTACAGAAGGTTTCTTTTCAGCAATCGACATTATTTTACTCCATGATGAATCTGAACTTCCATCATCAATAAAGATAATTTCATAAGAGAGTTTGTCTTTTATACAAACTCTCTCTATCCATTCAGCCAATTCCTGAATGGATTCCTCTTCATTATATACGGGAATAACAACCGAAAGATCCATCAAATTTAAGATCAGATTAGTTCTGAGGTGTGTCAATAAGAGGATTTGTCTCTCTCTTGATAAAAATACTGACAATAAGTGAACTAATTGTACCAAAAAACATGCTTCCAAATATGCTTAGCGGAGCCATAATTGCAGGCTTCATTAATTTAGCCTGAATGTTCATACCGGCATCCATCGCAGCCTGAGGTACACCTTTTTTAATCATAGCCTCTTCAGCGAAAGCAAGGGATTTTTTTACTAATCCCGGATCAATTACTGAATAGAGGATGTACATGAAAATAGCCACTATAATTGAATAATAGAGGTATATGATTACACCAGCCCCAACTGATTGGCCATAAGTAATCTGGCCATGACGGAAATTATCGCGATATGATTTCAGAAGGAAATAAAGAACTCCAAGCTGAATTAGAATACCTACATATCCCTGCGTTTTATTAAATGTAAGGTCGAGAAAGTACATTAACAGAGAATATACAATACCAACAGCGCCTAAGATAAGACCATTGGTAAGATTTGTTTTCCAGGCATTGATTTCTTGTTCCATGATTTAAGTTTTTAGAGTTTAAGTAATGTAATTGACTAACAACAAATATAATGTAAAAATAGAAATCAGAGCCATAGTTAAAATGGAATTATTATTTTGCTTACTTCTTAAATTGTTGTACTTTTGCACAGGGTAAGTCTTATACGACCAGCTCCTGCTGAACTCCCCCAGGATCGGAAGATAGCAAGGGTAGGTAGTTGTAGCGGTGCGATATAAGGGGCTTACCCTTTTTTTTTGATATCGCATGCTTATACGAATATATAAAGAGAATCCTAACCCTAAGCACATCAGGCAGATTGTCGATCTTCTTGAAGATGGGGCGATTATCATTTATCCCACCGATACTGTTTATGCTATGGGTTGCGACATCAACGCAACTAAATCTATTGAAAAGATAGCCAGATTCAAAGGTTTAAACCCAAAAAATCCTGAATTGTCTCTTATTTTTCATGATATGAGCCAGCTCTCCGAATATACAATTATCAGAAGTAACACCCTTTTTAAGCTTCTCAAAAGAAATCTTCCCGGTCCATTTACTTTCATTGTACAGGCTAATAATCAGATCCCTAAACTGTTTAAAAATAAGAAAAAGACTGTAGGAATAAGAATTCCTGATAACAGCATTGTACTCGAACTTGTAAAGGAACTTGGACGTCCCATAATTACTGCGTCAATACACGACCAGGACGAAGTCATAGAATACACCACCGACCCTGAACTTATTTACGAGAAATTTAGCGAATTTGCAGATGCTGTTATAGATGGAGGATTTGGCAATAATGAGGCTTCTACGATTGTCGATTGCACCGGTGAGGAAATAGAAATTGTACGTCAGGGATTAGGTGTTCTTGAATTTTAAATTTCAACGCCTATAAAAATTCCTTGTAAACAATATCATAACTGTAAGTATTTCAAGCCGGCCTAACAGCATTAATCCTGAAAGAAACCATTTTCCTGCCATTGGTACTGAAGAATAGTTAGTGAATGGACCGAATGTTCCTATTCCGGGACCAATATTTCCCAGCATTGAAGCAGATGTGCTGAATGAGGTTATCATATCATAACCCATAATGGAAATAACAAATGTTCCCAGGCACAGAAAAATGAAATATAATGTTATGAAGACCAGTAGGTTATATATAGTGCTTTGCGGAACGATATGCTTGTCGCAACGCACTGGTATAAAGGCATTTGGGTGTATAATTCTCTTTAATTCCTGACGGCTGTTTTTTGTAATCAGAAGGAGCCTCACAACCTTAATCCCGCCACTTGTTGATCCTGCCGTACCTCCGGTAAACATGAGAATGAAAATAATGATTATCATTATATTACCCCAGAGATTATAATTCTGGGTATAAAATCCGGTTGTCGTAATTATTGAAATGATATTGAAAGCACCTTCCAAAAATGCTTTACCGTAAGTCATACCAACTTTGAAATGAAGGACAGCTGATCCGAGAAATACAAAAGCAAAGCAAATAAATGAGTAAAAAAGAAACTCATTGTTGCCAAAGATCTTTTTAAAGTTCCCCTTTAACCCGAAGTAAATCAGTGTCATATTTGTTCCTGCAATGAACATAAAAACAGTTATCACAATTTTTATGTATGGTGAACCAAAGGCTGCAATACCTACATTTCGTGTTGAGAAACCTCCGGTTGAAAGAGTAGAAAATGAATGACATACTGCATCAAAAACTGGCATCCCACCGATGATAAGTAAGATAACCTCTGCAATAGTTAAAAGAAAATAAATAATGATAAGACGTTTGGCTGCATCTTTTATCCGGGGATGGATTTTGTCAGTAGCCTGGCCGGAAAACTCTGTAGCAGCAAGCTGAATATTTATTGATTTGACTACCGGCAAAACAGACAGGGAAATAAATATAATGCCTATTCCGCCAAGCCATTGTGTAATACTTCTCCAGAAAAGAATCCCGTGTTGCATCGATTCCACATTGGTAAGAATAGTTGCCCCTGTAGTGGTTACCCCCGACATTGATTCGAAAAATGCATCGCCGAAACTGCTTATTGAGCCGCTTAAAAGAAATGGGAGTGTTGCAAAAAGACTGAAAATAAGCCATATACCTGTAACAATTATATACCCCTCCCTGTTTCCATATACCTTCTCTTCATTTCTCAGAGGAGTAAACACTATAACTCCTGTTACCATAGTAATCAGAGCTGAATATAAAAATGAGGACATAGCTTGTTCATGGTAAATGAAGGATACACCTGCTGATACGAGCATAAATATACCTTCAAAAATGAGCAGCAGGCTGAATACCCTGGCTATTATCCTGAAGTTGATCATAAACTGTTAGGTAAAATATTTCGAAAGTATCTCGTAGGCTGATGGTAATGTAAAAACAACTACTTTGTCATTTGCTTTTATAATTGTATCGCCGGTTGCGATAAATGGTTCTCCATCCCTGGTTCCTCCGCCTACAATTGCATCCTGCGGGAAATCAATGTTCCTGAGTGTACCTTTTGTGATCTTTGAGTTTGCCGGCACATTAAACTCAAGAACCTCAGCGTCAGTACCTGTCATGTATTTAACCTGTGTGACGTTCGGGTTTGAGGTATGTCTGAAGATCCTGCTTGCTGCAGAGATCTTTTTATTTATGATTGTATCGATACCGGTATTCTCAGCAAGATTGATGTATTCCATATTCTCAACCTCCGCGATCGTCTTTTTAACACCCATCTTTTTTGCAAGAAGACACGAAAGAATATTCGTTTCGGAATTTCCTGTTACAGCCACGAAAGCATCAATCTTTTTTATCCCCTCCTGTTCAAGAAGATCAACATTACGACCGTCTCCGTTAATAATAAGGGTGTTATCGAGAATCTCAGCAAGATCTTCACATTTTTTAATATCTGAATCTATTAATTTAACCTCACATGTTTTCTGCAGATATAATGCCACATGTTTACCTATTCTGCTCCCTCCGAGAACCATAATACTCTTGGCCTGGAAATTTTCCTTTCCTGATGTTTTCATCATCTCATCTATTCCTCCATGAGTTGATATTACATATACTAAGTCTCCAAGCTTAAAGTGTTCATTTCCCCTGGGAATTATAGTTCTGCCATCCCGTTTTATTGCAACAGCTCTGTATTTATCTGTTTTATGACTTACTGAAATTTCCCGAAGTGTCTTGTTAATAATGGGTGCTTTCTCATCCAGTTTTTGAACATACATTGCAAGTTTCCCACCTGAAAACTCCATAAAATCGCTTGCCCCTGTCTCATGAAGCAGTCCCAGTACTTCGCGTGCAGCAATTAATTCAGGATAGATAAGGGAATCAATACCAATCGATTTGAAAAATTCAAGAGTGGAAGTCTCAAGATAATCAATATTGTCAATTCGGGCTATTGTTTTAAGAGCTCCAAACCTTTTTGCAAGGATTGATGATGTAATATTGGTATCCTCTGAGTGTGTTACGGCAATAAAAAGATCTGTCTTTTTATGAAGCGATTCCTTTAATAACTTCACCGATGTGGCAGATCCCTCATGTGTTAATACATCAAGTGAACTGTCAATGGGTTTCAGCCTGGACTCTTCCGGATCGATAAGAATAATTTCGTGATTTTCATTCGATAACATCTTCGCCAAATGTGTCCCAACTTCCCCTGCGCCTGCAATTATTATTCTCATTGAAAATTTTATTGAAAAAACATGACAAAATAAGAGATAAATAGGCTAATACTCAAGTTTTTTCTGACTTTTATTTTTGAATCATTTAAATCGTTCAATAAACGCTCCTGACTTCCTTACTAAATGGATAGTATCTAAGGCTGAAAGACCATCCTGTCGGGGTAAATGAAACCCGGAAGCTGCTTTAGATGTAACAATCAACTGTCTTTTAAGTTGTGTCGGGGTTATATTATTTCCAATTTCAGGATGTGACCCTGTAAGAATTACAATATCAGGATTGAATATATTTAAAGCTTTATCAGATAATGTATTAGATAGCATTATCGTTTTTTGCCCGGCTCTTATAACGTTAACATTTTTTGTCAGAATATTTACTTTTAGCTTAAGTCCCAGTGTTGCACAGTGTCTTAATACTTCAGCAGGAGGGACGATTGTATCTGAATATAGATTAAGTATTTTACCTGTTTTTACTCCTGTTGACGATGAGCCATAGCCATTATAGACTATTATCTCATTCGTTGTTCTGGAAGTAATATCACCTACTGTACACGCTGCAAAAAAGAGCATCAGCATTATAGTAGGATAAATTATTGAATAGGTCTGCTTTTTCAAAATATAATATGTGAAAAGAAAGATAGTACCTGCTAAAAGCAGGCATTGAACAGTTGTAATACCGATATTTTCAAGATTTGACCATGGGAGGGAAGAGGCTTTTGCAGTAAGTTGTTCAGTGAGACCTGTCAGATTATTCAGAATTACAGCAAAAAAATGAGAAAGAAAATGAACAGGTGATAGCATTGGCACAATGCATCCCACAATTATAAGCAATGAAGAAAGTGGAACAATGATAATGTTTGTAAGGATGAAATATGTCGGGAACCTGTTAAAAAGCATTATTGTAAGAGGAAGTGTGCCTAATTGAGCTACGATTGTCACCACTGCCGATTGCCATATTTTGTCGGAGAGCCAGTTCTTAAAATGAATCTTAAGGTAGAAATCCTGGTAGAAGCAGATAATATAAATCACAGCTGAATAGGAAAGAAGAAATCCTGCATCGAATATCACAGATGGTCTTATCAGAATAAGAACAAATGCGGATGCTAGCACTGAGTTTACTCCGTTAACTTGTCTTTTCATCATACTCCCAACCTGAAAAAATGAGAACATAAGGGTAGCCCTGAGTACTGATGGAGTGAGACCCGTCACAAATGCAAATGCCCAAAGAATAAGTATAGTAATTATTATTTTCAGGACATTTAATCTTCTCTTCATAAAGAATAGAAGACTGAAAACAAACATACTCAGGATAACTGAGTGAAGTCCGGATACGGCCATTATATGCATCACTCCGGCTCTTATGAAATTCTGTTTCTGCTCCTGATCGAGCATATTTCTCTGACCAAGAGTCATCGCTGCCACAAGTGCCAGTTTTTCTCCGGTTATACCATTCTCTTTATAAATTCCAATAATCTTATCCCTGAGGATTAATGCCTTATATGTAAGCTTTCTGTGATCAGGAACAGTGTGTTTTATAATATTTACTTTACCAGTAAAAGCATAATACCTGATTCCCACATTTTCCATATAAAACCTGTAATCAAACTCACATGGGTTACCTCTATTAACAATTTCTAAAGGAGTGCATTTAATAATAAGAAGGTCACCGGGCAACATAGAAATAACAGAAGAATCTTTTTTATTATAGAGCACCATGGATCCATTAACTGGCTCAAAACTATTATCGGAGATTTTCCTGTTCAGCTTAACCGTTAGCATATAACTATTCTCTTTTTCTGCCGGGTAATCGGAAAGAGTGCACGCAAAAACAGTTGGTTCTGATTTAAGTATTGTCAGGCTGTTTTTTTCATTTGTATAAAGAACAAGACCACTTAAAAAAAGAGATATTGTCATAGAAAAACCAAAAATCAGGTTCCTTTGGTATTTATTGAAAAAAAGACTTGCTGAAAATATTACACAAATGAGAATACTTGCCATTATCAGAAATGAAGTATCCGGTTTGTAATACAGACCTGTTATAATTCCGGAACATAATGGCAGGCCAATACGCAGAAATGGAATTTCCTTATGTAGCACAGTCTTCAGCGATTGAGACTCTATAAAGATAGAAAATTATTTTATCTTCTGTCCCGGAAGAATAGTTTTATATTCGGCTTCGAATTTGCCTTTACTGATAGCCGCAAGCTTGCTTTTGAGTAGTCTTTTCCTAAGCGGACTTACTTTATCTACAAAGAGTATACCGTCGAGATGGTCGTATTCATGTTGGATTATTCTTGCTTTATAGCCATCGTAGACCTCATTATGATATACCCAGTTCTCATCATAATATTTGATACGGATATGTGACTCACGGTTTACCTCTTCTCGTAGATTGGGTATGCTTAAACATCCCTCATTCATAAGTTGAAAATCGCCGCATTTTTCTGATATATGAGCATTGATAAACGTTTTCTTAAAGTCGGCAAGTGAAGGCTCATCCTCGGCTACAGGTTTGCCGTCTATCACAAAAATCCTGATTGACTTCCCGACCTGAGGTGCTGCCAAACCAAGTCCTTCTGAGTGATACATGGTTTCAAAGAGATCTTCAATGAATTGATTCAGATTAGGATAGTCTTTATCTATCTCCTCAGCAACCTTTCTTAGTATCTGATGTCCGTATACAACAATGGGGTAAGTCATTTCAGTTTAATATTTTCTTTTTTATTTGATCGGTTATCAAGGAAAGACTGAAGGATGATAGAGGCACTTATCTTATCTACCATTGATTTATCCTGCCTGTCTTTTTTTTTAACTCCTCCGTCTATCATTGTCCTGATCGCCATTTGTGAAGTGAATCGTTCATCAACCAGGTGAATATGTATTTCGGGATATGTTTTTTTTAGTTTTTTAATAAATGGGTTTATATAAATAACAGCTTCACTTGGTTTGTTGTTCATTTGAACAGGATATCCGATAACAAAGGCATCAACTTCTTCTGTTTTAAGATAGTTTTCAATAAAACTGTCAAACTCTTTAGGACTTACTGTATTCAAAGGTGAAGCAAATATTTGCATAGGATCAGTGACAGCCAGTCCAATCCTTTTTTTACCGTAGTCTATACCAATGATCCTGTTCATAGTTTATATCAAGGAACAAAAATACTAAAAAAGTCTGTAAAGTCTGGCGATTCATTTTTGACTTTAAGGACTTTCCACTTTACAGACAAAAAAGAGCCACCCCCGGGGGTGGCTCTTTTTATATAGATCACTGTTAAACAGCTGGTTCGTAAATTGCAGCTGCTAGCCGTTGATAGGTTTTATATCTCCATTTTGCATTTTCTTCGGCAGCTTTAAAGAGTACTTCGGCTTCCTTGGGGAATGATTGCATAAGAGATGTATAACGTACTTCTGACTTCAGGAAATCCTGAAATTTGCTCCAATCCGGTTCTTTTGAATCGAGGATAAATGGGTTTTTGCCTTCGGCTTCAAGCAACGGATTGAATCTGTAGTTGTGCCAGTAACCGGCTTCAACAGCTGATTTCGTTTCGGCCTGTGTATTTCCCATACCGTGCTTCAGTCCATGATTGATACAAGGAGAATATGCAATAATAAGTGATGGCCCCGGGAACGCTTCAGCTTCTCTGATAGCTTTCAGGTACTGTGCATTGCTTGCCCCCATTGCAACTTGTGCTACATATACATAACCATAACTCATTGCCATCTGGCCAAGGTCTTTCTTACGGATCTTTTTCCCTGATGCAGCAAATTTTGCCACAGCTCCTGCAGGTGTTGATTTTGATGCCTGTCCTCCGGTATTGGAATAGACTTCGGTATCAAGAACAAGAATATTAACATCTTCACCTGAAGCAATAACATGATCAAGTCCTCCATAGCCAATATCATAAGCCCATCCGTCGCCACCGAAAATCCACTGCGATTTTTTAACGAGATATTGCTTGAGGCTTAATACTTCTTTTGCGACTTCTGATTTGTCTTTGCTGCAGGCAGCAATTACTTTATCTGAGGCAACTTTAGATGCCTGACCTTTATTCATATCCCTGAGCCATTCTTCAAAAGCTGTCTTTGTTTCACCTGTTACTGAACCGTTAGCCAGACTTTCAGTCATTTTTAAAGAAATACGGTCTCTAAGTTTTGTAGTTCCGGTAAACAGCCCAAGTCCGTATTCAGCATTGTCTTCGAATAATGAGTTAGCCCATGCAGGGCCCTGACCCTTTTTATTAACTGTATAAGGAGTTGAAGGAGCAGAGCCGCCATAAATTGAGGAACAACCTGTTGCATTCGCAACCATCATCCTGTCACCAAAAAGCTGTGTAACTGCTTTGATATATGGTGTTTCACCGCAACCTGAGCATGCACCTGAGAACTCAAATAATGGCTGAGCAAACTGACTGTTCTTAACATTCACAAATTTATCAGCAACGGTGTCTTTGTAACCAACTTTTTCATGCATATAGGTCCAGCGTTCTGCTTCAGCCAACTGAGTTTCGAAAGGCTTCATGATGAGAGCCTTATTTTTTGAAGGACAAACTTCAGCGCAGTTACCGCAACCAGTGCAGTCGTAAACGCTTAATTGTATTTTAAATTTATATGCTTTAAGCGGACCTCCCACACCCTGAATAACTTTTGTTCCTTCCGGTGCATTTGCAACTTCTTCCTCTGTTAAAAGGAAAGGACGAATTGATGCGTGAGGACAAACATAAGAACATTGGTTACACTGAATACATTCATCAGGCTGCCATTCAGGAACATTTACAGCGATACCACGTTTCTCGAAAGCTGCAAGACCTGCCGGGAAAGTGCCATCTTCTCTTCCTTTGAAAGCACTTACAGGAAGATCATCACCTTTCATCCTGTTCATTGGTTCCATTATATCGCGAACGAATGCCGGAATATTGCGTGAATCAGCTTCAGTTGTGATTTTTAGATTTGCCCATTCAGCAGGAATTTCAATTTTAGTAACTTCACTTCCTTTATCAACAGCTGCATAGTTCAGATTAACAACATCATCCCCTTTTTTCCCATACGACTTGAGGATGTATTTTTTCATCTCGTAAACGGCTTTTTCGTAAGGAATTACATTTGCAACCTTGAAGAATGCTGCCTGCATGATAGTATTTGTGCGGTTTCCAAGACCCAGCTCTTCGGCTATCGATGTGGCATTAATAACATAGAAATTGATTTTGTGCTCAGCCATATACTTCTTCATGTGATCGGGAAGACGGTTCTTTGTTTCTTCTACATCCCATATGGAGTTAAGAAGGAAAGTTCCGCGGTGTAGCAGTCCTTTTAACATATCATATTTTTCCAGATATGCAGGAACGTGGCATGCAACAAAATCAGGTGTGTTTACCAGATAAGGTGACCGTATCACTTTGTCGCCAAAACGAAGGTGTGAGACAGTTATCCCTCCTGATTTTTTTGAATCATAGGCGAAATATGCCTGGCAATATTTATCAGTTGACTCACCGATGATCTTAATAGAGTTTTTATTGGCACCAACTGTACCATCCGATCCAAGACCATAAAATTTGGCTGAATATGTTCCAGCTTTGCAAACATTTATCTCAGGAAGAATAGGGAGTGATCTGAAGGTAACATCATCAACGATACCTACTGTGAAATGATTTTTAGGTTCCTTTAGTTTCATGTTCTCAAATACCGACATCATCATTGAAGGTGTAGTATCTTTTGAACTTAAACCAAAAATACCACCAAAAATATCAGGTTTTTTAACGCTGTCATAGAACATTCCTTTTACATCAAGGTAGAGTGGTTCGCCATTTGCTCCCGGCTCTTTTGTTCTGTCGAGTACTGTAACACGCTTAACACTAGAAGGGAAAACATCAAAGAAGTATTTTGAAGAGAAAGGACGATAAAGATGAACACAGATTAATCCGAGTTTTTCACCTTTCTCAGTAAGATAGTCGATGGTTTCTTTAATTGTTTCAGTTATAGAACCCATTGCTACAATAACATTTTCTGCATCTGATGCTCCATAATATGTAAATGGCTTATATTCTCTTCCTGTAAGTTTGTTAATATCCTTCATGTAGGAGTTAACTATATCAGGAATTGGCTCATAGAACACGTTTGAAGCTTCTTTTGCCTGGAAGAAAACATCCGGGTTCTGAGCGGTACCTCTTGTAACAGGATGATCAGGATTAAGAGCATTGTTACGGAATTTTGCCAATGCTTCAATATCAATAAGTTTCTTAAGATCTTCCATGTTGAGAATCTCAATCTTCTGAACTTCATGTGAAGAACGGAAACCATCGAAGAAGTGCATGAAAGGAACACGTGATTTAATTGCTGCCAGGTGGGCTACACCGGCCAGATCCATAATTTCCTGAACACTTCCGCTTGCCAGCATTGCAAAACCTGTTTGACGTGTTGCATAAATATCGCTATGGTCGCCAAAGATTGATAAAGCATGAGCAGCTACAGCACGTGCACTGACATGAAATACACCAGGTAGAAGTTCTCCGGCTATTTTATACATGTTCGGTATCATAAGCAGAAGCCCCTGTGAACATGTATAAGTGGTACATAATGCACCTGCCTGAAGAGCTCCGTGCATAGCACCGGCAGCACCTGCTTCAGATTGCATTTCAACAACCTTAACCTGTTCCCCGAAAATGTTTTTTAGTCCGTTCGCCGCCCATTCGTCTATAAATTCTGCCATAGTTGATGAAGGTGTGATGGGATATATGCAAGCTACTTCGCTAAACATATATGCAACATGCGCAGCGGCTTGATTGCCGTCGCATGTTATAAATTTTTTTGTTGCCATTATAAATTATATTTGATTGAAAAGAATAGTTTTGAAATCGACGGCAAAATTACAAAAAAAATCAGTTCGTTATCCGTCATTCATAGAAATAAGAAATTCTTCATTCGATTTTGCCTGAAGTAACCTGTCACGGAGGAATTCCATCGCTTCAACCGAATTCATATCTGTAAGAAAATTACGCAAAACCCATATTTTTTTAAGAATATTTTTATTCAATAGCAGATCCTCGCGACGAGTAGAAGATGCAGGTATGTCTATTGAAGGGAATATTCTTCTGTTTGAAAGTTTACGATCGAGCTGGAGTTCCATGTTACCTGTTCCTTTGAATTCCTCAAAAATGACATCATCCATTTTTGAGCCTGTCTCAGTAAGCGCAGTTGCAAGGATTGTCAGTGAGCCTCCATTTTCAATATTTCTGGCAGCTCCGAAAAACCTCTTTGGTTTATGAAGAGCATTTGAGTCAACTCCTCCTGATAATACTTTTCCTGATGCAGGAGCAGTTGTGTTAAATGCTCTGGCAAGCCTGGTTATTGAGTCAAGGAGAATCACAACATCGTGTCCGCATTCAACAAGCCGTTTAGCCTTCTCAAGCACAATATTGGCAACACGGCAATGACGTTCAGCCGGTTCATCAAAGGTTGAAGCAATTACTTCAGCCTTTACGTTTCTGGCCATGTCGGTAACTTCTTCAGGACGTTCATCAATAAGTAAAATCATCAGATAGACTTCGGGATGGTGTTTTGCAATTGCGTTGGCAATCTCCTGAAGAAGTATTGTCTTACCCGTTTTAGGCTGGGCAACTATAAGTCCACGCTGTCCTTTTCCGATAGGAGTAAACATATCTATTACCCTGACTGACAATGATCCCTCACCGGGCTGACAAAGTGTGAATTTTTCATCAGGGAAAAGCGGTGTCAGAAAATCGAAAGGAACCCGGTCTCTGATAAAATCCGGACTTCTTCCATTAATCTCGTCAACTTTGATGAGCGGGAAGTATTTTTCTCCCTCTTTCGGAGGACGAATTGATCCCTTTATTGTATCTCCGGTTTTAAGTCCGAAAAGCTTTATCTGCGATTGAGAAACATATATATCATCGGGGGAGTTCAGATAGTTGTAATCGGGAGATCTTAAAAAGCCATAACCGTCAGGCATTATTTCAAGAACACCGGTATTATATATAATGCCCTCAAAATCGTAAGGTTTTTCTTTTCTCTCTTCCTTTACAGGGATGACTTTGGTAATATTCTCTTTTACAGGAGTAACAGGGGGATCAACAATTATATCTCCGAAATAAATGTCTGATGAAGGTTTTACCTCATCAAATGAAGCTTCTCCATTTGTTAAGGAAGTTATATTTTCAATAACAGGAGCAGATATTTCTTCTTCTGTCTTTCTTTCGGGTTTGATTATATGTACTTTATTAATTTTTTCTTTATTTTCATCATTCTCCTCAGATGTCTTTTCAGTTCTCCATTTGGGAACTTTTTTTTCCTCTGGAATTGTTTCAGAATTTTTGAAAAGATCAGGTTTTTCATCTGCTTTTTCAACACTTTTTACCGGTTCATGACGCCCGATTGGTCTTGCTTCAGGCCTTATAAGGTCATCCGGGGATACTGACATGACAGATTCTACTGTTCTCTTTATAACCGGCTTTAATGTTCTGGGCCGTTTCCCTCTTCGTATGGAAGAATCTGACTCCTGATTATTATTCTCAGGTTCAGAGGAAGAAATAACTTCCTCCCTTTCAGGTTCAATTGTTGCTTTGATTTCTGGAGTATCAATTGCTTGTTGATCAAGGATTTTGTAAATTAAATCCTGTTTTTTTAAGGATTCTGCTTTTGTGATATTCAGCTGTTTTGCTATATCCTTTAGTTCAGGAAGCAATTTCTTACTTAATTCAAGAATGTCGTACATATTTTAATGATAAATGGAATATAAAGAGATCTTAATAATTGTTTTGGAAATACGGGACCAGATATGAAGACGAATCCCCTGGATAATTCTGCAACTATTTTACTTATCCTAAAAACGCTGCAATATTAAATAAAATTGCTAATATAATTCCTAATAAATGTTATTAAAAATGCAACAAGATTTTATCAAATCATTAATAATTTGATATTCAAGATGTAGAATAACGTTGCAAGTTACTAAAAAACCAATAATTTCCAAAAAAAAATAGAAGATTTTGTTGTAGAATAGCTTTTTTTCATTAAAATTGTACCATATGCCTGAATTTTCTTTGAAAAACTAATATCTGGCCTCGAAATGCGTCAGTTAAAGATTACAAAGCAGGTTACTAATCGCGACACTCCTTCACTTGATAAATATCTTCAGGAGATAGGGAAAGTTGATCTTATACCACCAGAGGAAGAAGTTGCCCTTGCACGAAGAATTAAAGCAGGTGACACTGAAGCTCTGAGAAATCTTGTCAAAGCCAATCTCCGTTTTGTCGTTTCGGTTGCCAAACAGTATCAAAATCAGGGAATGAGTCTGCCCGATCTTATCAATGAAGGAAATCTTGGTCTGATGAAAGCTGCTCAGCGATTTGATGAGACCAGAGGTTTTAAATTCATCTCTTATGCAGTTTGGTGGATACGGCAGGCTATTTTTCAGTCTCTGGCAGAACAGGCACGTATTGTCAGACTTCCTGTAAATAAGATTGGATCAATAAACAGGATCAATAAGACTTTTGCAAGATTTGAGCAGGAATATGAGAGGGAACCTTCTTCTCAGGAAATTGCTGAAATACTGGATATGATACCTGAAGAGGTTAAAGAAGCTCTTAAGACAAATATAAGGACGGTAAGTATGGATGCTCCCATAAGCGGAGAGGAAGATAATGACATGTACGATGTGTTGCAGAACACAGATGGCCCCAGTCCTGATAAAAATCTTATAAATGAGTCGCTGGCTTTTGAAATAGAAAGAGCGCTTAATACTCTGTCTCCGCGTGAATCTAAAGTGCTGAAATTGTATTTTGGATTGGGAATGAAACATCCCTTTACACTTGAAGAGATAGGCGAGGAGTTAAATCTTACCCGCGAGAGGGTCAGACAAATAAAAGAAAAGGCTATAAAAAGAATCCAGTTTACTACACGCTGTAGAATATTGAAAACATACCTTGGATAAAAAATTGTCATATATTTGTCCAAAATAATCTTAAATGGACCATCTAATCTCTCCTTCCCTGTTAGCTGCCGATTTTGGTAATCTCGAAAAAGAAGTTTTAATGATAAACAGAAGTCAGGCTGACTGGCTTCATCTCGATATTATGGATGGTGTTTTTGTTCCCAATATTTCCTTTGGTTTTCCTGTTATTGAACATGTTAAAAAGATAGCTTCAAAGCCCCTTGATGTACATCTTATGATTGTTGACCCCGATCGGTTTCTTTCCCGATTCCGTGATGCCGGTGCCAACATTCTGACAGTTCAGTATGAATCTTGCGTTCATTTGCAAAGAACTGTAACAGAGATACGTAATATGGGAATGAAAGCTGGAGTTGCATTAAATCCGCATACCCCTGTTTCTCTTTTAAAAAATACTCTTCCTTTCATCGACATGGTACTTATAATGACAGTAAACCCTGGTTTTGGTGGTCAATCATTTATTCCTGAGAGTTATAATAAAATTTCAGAACTTCGGGAAACGATTGATAAAAATGGTTATAAAGTTTTGATTGAAGTCGATGGTGGTATCGATACAAAAAATGCAGCAAAACTCATTGAATCGGGAGCTAATGTGCTTGTTGCAGGTAATGCTGTATTTGGTTCGAAGGATCCTGTGGATACTATCAGGAAACTTAAGAATTTATTATAAGTCCGAAACCCCCTCTGTATGCTGGCGAACTATGATGGCGCCGATTTGTAATCGGTGCCAATTTCTTTCAAGCACGGATTACAACCGGGCAAATGGCACGGATTACAAATCCGCGCCAGCGAGGTTAATAATAAGATTAATTATCTCCTCGATCTGATCTGGCTTGAACCACTTAATATCCTTATCCTTTCCCCACCAGGTCAATTGCCGTTTAGCGTATCGCCGGCTGTTTCTTTTGATGAGTTCTATAGCTTTATCTCTTGTGATTATTCCGTCAAAATAATCAAAAAACTCCCTGTATCCGACACAATTCATTGCGTTCAGGTTTCTAAATTTCTGAAGATTTCTTGCTTCTTCTTCAAGACCTGCATCAATCATAGCATCAACCCTCAGATTGATCCTGTTATACAGATCCTCCCTTGTTCTTTCGAGACCAATTTTTATTATCCCGAATTCCCGTTCTCTCTTATTCTTTTTAAGGAATGAAGAATATGGCCGGCCGGCAGTATCGCAAATTTCAAGAGCCCGCATTATCCGTTTATGATTTTTCAGATCAACTTTAGAATAATGTTCCGGATCGAGAATTTTCAGGGCAGCTCTAAGACCTTCAATACCCTCTTCTTTGTATCTGATGATGTATTTCTCTCTTACTTCAGGATCAACATCAGGGATATTATCAATACCGCTGCAAACAGCATCGAGATACATTCCGGAACCTCCCGACATCAGAACAAAATTATTTCTGCTAAAAAGGGTTGGAAGAAGATTTATGACATCTCTTTCGAAAAGACTTGAGCTATAATAATCTTCAACAGATTTAAATCTTATAAAATGGTGGTTTATTGTATTTAGCTGATCATCAGAAGGGACTGCTGTTCCTATTTTCATTTCGCTAAAGAACTGTCTGGAATCGGCCGATATTATTTCACAATTAAACCGATCGGCTAAATTGATTGAAATATCTGTTTTCCCTACCCCGGTAGGACCAAGGAGCACTATAAGAATGTTTTTCATTGGAATATGATCCTGGGCAGACCTATTCTTCGTCCTCGCTCAGGGTATCAATATTTTCGAAATCAAGAGGAGCTTCTTCGTCATCGCCTTCAAGGAAGAGGTCATCAACTTCAGCTTCATCCTCATCATCATCTGAAACAACAATATTATTGTAGAGTTTACGTGAGCTTCCTCCAAAAACAACCTGTTTGGGAGGAACTCCTTTTGAATTTGTGCATGATGGATACTCGCGGCCATCTATTTCTTTGGTTTCACCGGTATATTCAACAAAAAGAGAGCGTTCGTTAAAAAAATCGAAAACGTATAATAACTTCTGATTCTTCCGGAAAATTATATCTTCCAAAACAGCTACATCCATAGTTGAAGAACCTGTACCCATATCAAACAGAGTAAACTCCTCCTCCTTCTCCCAATTATCTGTTGCCATAAAAAATGAAGCCATTTGGGATTTGTCAAACTCTAATTCATCCTGAATCTGGTTGTGAAAATCCAACAATGTATGTGAATCAAGAAACTCAAATTCCCTCACAAATGACTCATCTTCATCTGATAACACTACAAATTTGTAAACCATAACATGTATTAATTCAATGGGTGCAATATAATATTTTTTAGATTACAATATTCCGGCTAAATTTTTTTTTAAAAGAAATTCAATTGTGTCAATTCCGTCAGCATAATCCCATAAATCAGGTGACTGGGCTTTACCGAAAGGAATGTATTTTCTGTTGACTATACACTGTATTTTTTCTTTTAGAAGTTCTGTCTGTTGTCTTAAAGTTTCCCGAGCATTATAAAACTCATAATACAGAACAGAAACAGGAGACGATAAATTATAATCTTCTTTTAAAAGAATGAAACCGGTATCGTAAAACTTTTCTTTATTTACCAGATATATAGCTTTATTAAAATCGTAGTTGTTGGCATATTTACTAAGACTTATTATATCAGCGAATCCTTTCCAGTTCTTAGAGAGATTCTCTAAATCATATCCTTTTGGGAGATAAATCTTAGATACGTTCCTGCAGCCAAGTCCAAAATATGAGAAGATATCAGTTCCAAGTCTCTTTAACTCATCATCAGATTCATCCCCGTCAATAAGTGCTATGCTGTTTCTGTTCTTCCTTATAATATTAGGGTATTTACCAAAATAATACTCAAAGTATCTTGAGCTGTTATTACTGCCTGTCGCAATGATAACATCAAAGTTTGTAAGGGCTTTATCAGTAAATTCAATCTTATCACTGAAGCTTTTATTAATGGAGCACAGGATATTCCCCAAATGAACAATGAGTTCAGAGTCCTTTGAGCTGGTTTTTGCTATTATATTATTTCCACTGATCAGAACAGAAAGAAAATCATGGAAGCCAACGAGGGGTAAGTTGCCTGCCATAATGACCCCAGCCTTCAGAGGCGTAACATCTTCTTTTAGTATGGGGTAGCAGTCAGTCCATTTTCTGAGATTTTCTACCGTAAGTACATCTCCAATACCTTTAACGGCAAATCTTACATTCTCAGAAGTAAACCATGGGTTATAGTTATACTGCCTGTCAATCAGTAAATTTATTTCATTCTCCCGGGTTCCTGAATAACCATTAACTGAGTTACGCAGAATCTCCCCCAGCTGAGCAAATGAATTTATTCTTTCTTCAAGATTCATAGTTCGCTTTATTGCAGCGGACAAATTTACTGAATTAGATTTACAACAGAAATTATTCTCTAAATATGGCTGATTTTATTTCGAAGTCAGCCCGAATGATTGGCAGGTATTTCAGGAAGAAAAGTTCTAAAATGCGTAGGGAATGGTTTTAAATAATTGTAGGGAATGGTCGCGACCATTCCCTACATAAAATCATTCTGAAAATGCAATTATTATTTTAGCGTAAATGTTATTGGTATCATGTAGTTGACACGTACGGCCTTCCCTCCCTGTTTTCCTGGTTTATCAAATTTGGGGAGAGAACTTACGACCCTTACTGATTCTGCATCTAATGAAGGATTAACACCCCTCAAAATTTCTGCATTTGATACTGAACCGTCTTTCTCAACAATGAACTTCACAATGACCTTCCCTGAGATATTGTTTGTCTTTGCTTCTTTAGGATATTTGGTACTGTCGCAAATGAATTTCAATAACCCGGCATCTCCATCTTTGAAAACCGGCATCTCCTCAACCTGTATAAATACGTCCTCATTTCCTGGGGCGGGAGGAGGAGGTGGAGGTGGTGGAAGTGACGGAAGTAACGAAAGTGCTTCTGAAGATTTACTTAGCGTAAATGTTATTGGTACCATGTACCATACGTCAACAGGTTTTCCTCCTTGTTTCCCAGGTTTAAATGTTGGCAGAGTACTTACAACTCTTATTGCCTCAGCATCTAGTTCAGCGTTTACACCTCTTAATACACTTATTCTGTTTACGCCACCTTCTTTTGTTACACAGAATCTGATAATAACCCTGCCCTGAATGTTGTTTAATTTTGCTGCTTCGGGGTATTTTGTATTTTTTCCTATGTAGTCCAGCAGCATACTGTCACCTCCCTGAAAAAGAGGCATCTCTTCAACCACAACAAATGGTTCATCATCCCTTACTATTGGAGGAGGAGGTGGGGGAGGCGGTGCAATTTCTGTCTTCATTCTGCCTGCTTTTTTGCTGGCTGAACATGAATTTAAAGCAAAAACTGTTAAAAGGAATAATGGTAAAACCAAAAGCAGTTTCAGGCTTACCTGTCTGAGTAGTGATTTTCTTGTTTTCATTTTGTTTTTAGTTATAAAGAAGCCGTTTGTAAATAGATTCAAATAGACAAATCAAAGATACAACGAATAAATTAGTTATGCAACTAAAGATTTAATTAAATTCAAAAAAAATGATCCGGAATGAATAATAATTGAATTGGAATTAAATCAAAATATCAAAATAGGTGAGGGGGATTCCTCGCTGGCGCTCGGAATGACATGGCGAGGTTGTTGAATTAGGTGAAAGCAGAGGCGATTCGCTCAGCGAATCGCCTCTGCTTTCACCCAATGCCACATAAAATACTGTCATTCCGAGCGTTAGCGAGGAATCTCATAATCAATTGTTTTAAGATTATTATTGATAACCGATACTCATTAAAAAAAATGATCCGGGTTACGGATCATTATTATATAGGTATCGAAAAAAATTTCTATTTCAGGGTAAATGTAATTGGTACCATATACCAGACCGGTACTGGCTTTCCACCCTGTTTGCCTGGTTTGAATTCCGGAAGTGTATTTACAACCCTTATACCTTCAGCATCAAGTTCAGGAGAAACACCCTTCAGGACACTTACCTGGCTTATCCCTCCTTTAGCTGTTACACAAAACCGGATTATAACCCTGCCCTGGATATTCTGCTGTTTAGCATCTTCAGGGTAATTGGTGTTTGCACCAATAAACTTTAGAAGCTCTTTATCACCGCCGGGAAACATTGGCATTTCTTCAACTACAACGAATGGATTCTCTGATTCTGCTGGTACTTCCTCTCTGACCACTATCATTTCAGGTTTGCCTGATTCATTTGAAGTTACTGGCGGCGGAGGAGGTGGTGGTGGCGGAGGAGGCATTAATTCTGAAGTGATGACAGAAGTTTGTTTGGGTTTAGAAAGGGAAGGAGCTGAAACAGTTTTTTCTGACAATGGGTTTGAAGCAGGAACCGAAGAAAATACCGGAGATATTTCATTAATCGGAGCAATATTATAAACTGTCGCTGGTATCTCTTTGTATGCTGAGATGGCCAAAAACACCAAACCAACAACAGGGACAGCCAGGAATAACTTGAGGCTGGCAATTGCAGCGGTTCTTTTTTTTGTCATCATAATCATCCGTTTTTTAATAAGCGACGGATTTGAAAAGCTATTGGTCAAATTGAATGCTCCCGATTTAAATACCTGACTTATTAAAAGACTCTGATAATTTACCATTGGTACTCCTGAGCTCAGACAACCCTGATCGGCCTGGTATTCGTGAATAGCACGTAATGACCTGTTAAATAAATAAACAACAGGGTTAAACCACTGAAATGCTTTTACGATTTCAATAAAAACAATATCAATAAAGTGGTTCCGTTCAAGATGATTCTGTTCATGTCTGATTATCTCCCCGGCCTCTTCAGGACTTAACCTTGTATTAATGAATATATAACCCATTGCCGAAAAACCGGAGGTATTAAATCCATGAAACCTTATAATACGACTTCCTTCATTCTTTTGTCGCGCAATTAAAAATATCAGGTTCACAAGGTCAAGAAGCAACTTGATAATTAATACTATAACCCCTCCGATATAAATTGTGTAAATTATCTGCAATAATTCCGGTAATGTTGTTTTTGAAGCTAAAGATTCTGATCCGTTTCCATTAGCGGTAACAAAAACTTCAGATAAGAATTTTCCGAAAAACTGAATGTTCATTGGTTTTAAGGTTTGCAGAGTAATGATGGGAAGTATCAGCGATGAGGCCAGGGATATAAGAATAAATACCCTGTTTCGTACATAAGTAGTATCTCTGCTCAGCATCAATGAATATACAAGGTAAAATGCTATCAGATAAACAGCAGTTTTAACCATATATATAAATAGTGTGTTCATTATTTATTTTTTTGTTTTTTAACTTCCCCCTCCATTATCTTCATTATTTCTTCCATCTCTTTTACCGATATGCTTTTTTCTTTTGCGAAAAAGCTCACCATCTTCTCGAATGAGTTAGAAAAATAGTCGTTTACGAAGGTGCTAAGATGTGATTTTGAATATTCACTTTTCGAAACTACAGGAAAATACTCGTGCGTTCTTCCGTAAGCTTTGTGATCTACAAATCCTTTATCCTGAAGTATTCTTACAATGGTGCTCACAGTATTATATGCAGGCTTTGGTTCATCAAAGTGTTCAAGTATTTCTTTAACAAACCCCTTTTTTAACTTCCACAGAACCTGCATTACCTCTTCCTCAGCTCTCGTTAAATCTCTCATATTTCGGTTTTTAATTCTAAATTCAAAATTCGTTTGATCTATTGTTCGATTGTTTTGATATTTCTTTGTTTGATCGAAAATTTGTTCAAACCCTCCTTCTCCTTTTTCTAAACCCAAATATACAACGAATAAATTAGTTATGCAACTAATGATGCATTATTTTCTAAAAAAAATTCATTTATTCCATTCCTGTTTTCAATGGAAAGGAAAAAAATCGTACTTTTATTTTTTTATTATTGAAACGCAGGGAAAGTTATTATCTAATGAATCGGACAAAACTGAAAATAGGTATTTTCAAGGAGAATTTAAAAATTTCACTTAGAGCTATTTTATCGAACAGGGTAAGGGCAATTCTTACAATTTGTATTATAGCTATAGGAATTATGGCTTTGATCGGGATACTTACTGCAATTGATGCCATAAAATCTTCTCTGACAAATCAGTTTACAATGATGGGAGCCAATTCATTTACTATTACTTCAAGGGCGATGAATATTCAGGTTGGCAATAGCAGAACCAGAACAAAGAATTTTTCAAGAATATCATATAAGGAAGCAGAGGTATTCAAAGATCGTTTCAAAGAAGGTGCTTCAGTTGCTATTTCATTCAGTGCTTCAAGGGGAGCAACAGTTAAGTATGGATCGGAGAAGACAGATCCGACTGTAAGACTTTCAGGTGTGGATGAGAATAATCTTGCGGTTTCAGGGTATGAGATTGAATCTGGAAGAGATTTTACTGTTGATGAGATTCAGGATATAAGACATCTTGTTATTATAGGTGCCGACATAGTTAAGAATCTCTTTCCTTCAGGTATTGACCCATTGGGTAAGGAGATAACAGTGGCCGGTTTGAAACTCAAGGTTGCCGGTGTTCTTAAGAGCAAGGGAACAAGTATAGTCAGTGGTGATAATGTGTGTTTTATCCCAATTACAACCGCAAGGCAGTACTTTTCAAGTCCAAATATGACTTTTAATATTACTATAATGCCATTAAACGCTGTAAATCTCGATATGATGACGGGTGAAGCAGAAGCTATGTTCAGGATCATTCGTGGTCTTAACCCAAGAGATGAATCAGATTTCAATATAAATAAAAGTGACAGCATAGTTAAAATGCTTTTGGAAAACCTGAAGTATGTGACTCTTGCTGCAACAATTATTGGATTAGTAACGTTATTTGGAGCAGCGGTAGGACTTATGAACATTATGCTGGTCTCGGTAACAGAAAGGACCCGCGAAATAGGTATAAGGAAAGCTATTGGTGCGAAAACCCAGACTATTAAGTATCAGTTCCTTTTCGAATCGATAATGATAGGTCAGCTCGGCGGTTTTTTTGGAATATTTCTTGGTGTGCTTATCGGAAATGCAGTTTCATCAATGCTGAGGTCGAGTTTTGTTATTCCATGGTTATGGGTAATGACAGGTGTAGTTGTTTGTTTTATCGTCGGTGTTGTTTCAGGATATGCTCCGGCAGTTAAAGCCGCTAATATCGATCCTATAGAAGCTTTAAGATACGAATAAATTTTCAGAATATGGAAAAATATGTAATTCAGGAAGAGTTGAAAAATTGTCCGGGGATAGTCTATTTCCCTGATTCAAATAAGCTTGAATTGACCGGAAGGTCGATACCTGAAAATCCAGAGCTCATTTTTAAACGTCTGGAAGAATGGATTACTCTTCATTTTGAAAAGAATGCGGGGCTGGATGTTAATATCCAACTTGAGTACATAAACAGCGGATCTTCAAAGTATCTGTACGAGATATTGAAAAGATTAACAGGATTCGGGAATTCCGGGAAGCTTGTAAAAATTAAATGGCTTTATGAAGAAGATGATGAAGCTATGCTTGAACTTGGGGAACACTATCGCGATACTGCCGGTATTCCGCTTCATATTGAGATGATTGTATAAAAAAAAGAGAGGTTCTCCCTCTCTTTTTTTATTTTGAAATATTTGTTACTTCACTGTTTTCATGTGAGCAATAAGGTCGAGAAGTTTGCAGGAATATCCCCACTCATTATCGTACCATGCTACAATCTTTACAAAGTTATCGTTAAGAGAAATGCCTGCTTCGGCATCAAAGATTGATGTGCGTGAATCACCGATAAAGTCACTTGAAACAACAGCATCTTCTGTATATCCGAGAATTCCTTTAAGCGGACCATCAGCAGCAGCCTTCATAGCTTTTTTGATTGTATCGTAGCTTGCCGGTTTCTCAAGACGGCAGGTAAGATCAACAACTGAAACGTTAAGAGTTGGAACTCTGAAAGACATACCGGTGAGTTTTCCCTTAAGTTCAGGAATTACCTTGGTTACAGCTTTTGCTGCACCTGTCGATGAGGGAATAATATTAGCGGCAGCAGCACGGCCACCTCTCCAGTCCTTCTTTGATGGACCGTCAACTGTTTTCTGAGTTGCTGTGGTTGAATGAACTGTTGTCATAAGACCTTCTACAATTCCGAAATTGTCATTAAGTACCTTCGCAACAGGAGCAAGACAGTTTGTCGTGCATGATGCATTCGATACAAACTGCATATCTGATTTGAATTTTTCATGGTTAACACCCATTACAAACATTGGGGTATCATCTTTTGAAGGACCAGACATCACAACATATTTTGCACCTGCAGTGATATGTCCCATTGCACTCTCTTTTGTAAGAAACAAACCTGTACATTCAAGTACAAATTCAGCGCCTACCTCTTTCCATTTAAGGGTTGCAGGATCTTTCTCCTGAGTTATGCGGATACTCTGTCCGTTTACAACAAGATGGCCATCCTTAACTTCAACTTTACCATCGAATCTTCCGTGAATGGTGTCGTACTTAAGCATATAAGCAATATAATCTGCATCGAGGAGATCGTTGATTCCGACTATTTCTATATCGTTCCTCTTAAAGGCAGCCCTGAAGGCCAGTCGGCCGATCCTGCCAAAACCGTTGATACCTACTTTAATTTTTGACATTTCTATATCATTAATTGGTTAATAAATTTGAAACACAAAATTAATATTTTCCACGGAAAAGCCAAGTTGTAAAGAATATCAATTATTCTTTTTTCTCCTGAAAATATTTGACAGCTTATTTGATTCAGGATTAAGCGGATCAATTATCATTCCGAATCTGTAACTGACAAACAGTGAAAAGAAAATACTTTTGTTATCGGGACTGGCCATAATAGGTATCTTCTTTGGGAAAGCATTGATCTGGGCTCCGATCTCCACCGCATGAATTATTTTATCTTCCTTGCTGTACTCGAAATTAAGGCCTCCCTTTGCAAACAGCCCCGGAAGAACGGTGGTTTCATTAAAACCTTTAAAAAAAGAAGCTTTGCTGTAAATATCCTGTGGTTGCGTAATTCCGGCTTTGAATTTTTCATCTCTTATCTCATATTCTTTAGTCGGGAGAGGATATAATACCCTGTAATATATTGGCTTATATAATGCTATTACAGGACCTGCCAAATAGAAATACCTGATAGCTATTCCTCCCAGGTCAGCTTTTTTGAAGAGTTCATGCTGTAATCCGATTCCTCCTCTTACGTAAAATGTTGAGTTGAGTTTGCCAAAAACATAAGAACCACCCTGATTATATATATTGGATAGTTTGTATTCTTTAGGATGCTTCAGGATTCCGGCTTCAACCTCTAACAGCCGTTTATTAAGATAATCAATTCTTTTTGCACCACGGTAGCTTAATCCAAACCCATCGGTGTTAAGTAGAATCGCAAATGATCTTTCATTTCTAAAAAAAACTTTCTGTTGTTCATTTAATTCACCCTGGGCATACATTGAAAGTGTACCAAAAAAGAAAATTACCGCTATTATAAGCAGCTTCTTCATTTTTCTTAACGCTAACTTATAAATATGGAGTGATTGAAAGAACAATCAGGAAATCGTGCATTCTAACGGGCCGACTGCTTATTTGACTTTGCATAAGCCGGACATTCCTTTTTATTGCAGGAACTTACAACTAAAAGAGTTACAAAAGCAATAATAAGTAAAACAGCAAATTTTTTCATATAGAATACTAGTTTAATTCATCACAAAAATAATCTTTTCATTCTAAAAACAACCTTTGAGCCAAAATAAATTTAATGAGTATCTGGAATTATGCATTTGCCCTCATTGATTTTCAAGCGTTTTTGGATATATTATGTATCATTACCGATAGTCATATTAAATTTTAAACATTTTACATTATGGTGAAATCAGCCCTAACCATTGCAATTACCATTATTAACAATTGAAAATACTAAAAGGTTTTTCAGAGTCAACTTTTTTATGCTGCATTTGTTATAAATCTAATCATAAAAGAATTTATAATGAAGAAGTGTTATATTATTTTGATTATAATTTTATATTTTACCGCAATGAGCGAAAAATCTGAATCACAGGAAAAACTAAAATACTATGATCTGACGTCAGTTGAATCAAACGTCATAAACAATAAGGGAACCGAAGCTCCATTCTTAGGGAAATTTACAAAATCCACAGAAAAGGGTACTTATATATGTAAAAAGTGCGGTGCCGCACTTTATTATTCTGCAGATAAATTTCAATCTGACTGTGGTTGGCCTGGTTTTGATAATGAAATTAAGGGGGCAGTTAACCGGTTTCCTGATGCTGACGGAATGAGAACCGAGATAGAATGTGCCAATTGCGGTGCTCATCTCGGACATGTTTTTACAGGGGAACATCTTACTGCCAAAAATGTCCGGCATTGTGTCAATTCCGTTTCACTTGACTTTGTACCTGCTCAGCTTGAAAACGGTAGATATGGAACAGCTATTTTTGCCGGAGGCTGTTTCTGGGGAGTTGAATATTTTCTTCAAAAAGCACCCGGGGTAATCTCTGTCACTTCGGGTTATACCGGTGGACATGTTAAAAATCCTTCATACAGGGAAGTGTGTACCGGAAATACCGGACATGCAGAAGCGGTTAAAATAGTTTATAACCCTGATAAAACATCTTATGATAAACTTTTGAAATTATTTATGGAAATTCACGATCCTACTCAGGTGGGAGGACAGGGACCCGACATTGGTGACCAGTACAGATCAGAAATATTTTACATGAATGATGATCAAAAAGCAATTGCGGAAAAGGACATTAATATACTTAAAGCCAAAGGATTAAAAATTGCAACTGCGATAACCAAAGCAACAGAATTCTATCAGGCCGAAGCCTACCATCAGGATTATTATTTTAATAATGGAAAAGTACCTTACTGCCACGCTTATACCAAAAGGTTCTAAGTGTGTTGTTTTATTTAATTTTATCTAAAAAAAGTAACTTTTTTTTTACCGGGAAGTCGCGTTTTCAATTAACTTTAACAAGTTTTAATTGAATCATTTCCTGGAAAAATGAAGTTGAAAAATTATCAGAGTAAGTCTTATATCAAAGGCAGAACAAAAGTCGGGTTTATAATTGCGGGTTTTATTATAGGTCTCATCTTCCTGAAATCGGGGAAAGCTGTTATATCTTACACATCTTCAGATAAATATTGTGTGTCGTGCCATATCCACCCAATGGCAGATCAGAGTTGGAAACTGTCGGCACATTTTAATAATCGTACAGGAAATATTGTACATTGTACAGATTGCCATCTTCCTCCTGAAGGTCATGGATATTTGTTGGCAAAAGCAAAACACGGGT
>Ga0209540_10000180_pt1 | contig 78588 bp, 65 predicted proteins | sample BarGraIncu01121A_FD_184501 | JGI IMG/M metagenome (GOLD analysis project Ga0209540, IMG submission 184501) | Arctic peat soil microbial communities from Barrow, Alaska - Barrow Graham LP Incubations 011-21A (SPAdes) (version 2) | ecosystem: Environmental > Terrestrial > Soil > Wetlands > Peat... | reverse complement strand
TGCTCCCCAGCAGAGCCTATTTCCTCTTCAACTTTCTGAGAACAAAGATAATAGATATTTTGAATCAACATTAAAAAAATATAATAATACTCTTGATATTTGGATTACAACATAGAAGGTAGTAGGTAGTTGGTAGTTGTTGATGCCTGAATAACGTTGACTGTTTTAAATAATAAGAATAAAGAGATTTAAGACTTAAGTAAGGTTGTTACATTCCAATATATTTAAAAAGAAGGAATTTTTATTTTTTTTGTATCCCAATAAAAGTTACTTTTAAAAAACTCGAAATGAATAAAATAAATAACAAACATGAATATGAAGTTCTATGTGCTAGAATAAATGAGCTTCTTAAACTGGTTGACAATGATACTCCTGCAACTGATAAAAACTATATAGAATTAGATATGATTTCTAATCTGGTCGTTGATTACGAAGAAGAAAATATTGATCCCACTTTTAGTACTTAATTCATTGTGTTTTATCTTTGTTCTTTTATCCATGTTCATTTATCTTCGTTTCTGAGTCTCCATTATGATTAAACTGCACAAAGACCATCCTTGGGTTCATTATTTGCTTTTGTTGTTTGGCATCCTTTGCATATCATGGTCAGCTATTCTAGTAAAGATCGCTGATATCAGCGGGTTTGGTTCCGGGTTTTACAGGTTGCTGATCGGTACGATTGGCATTATTCCAGTCTGGCTTTATTTCAAAAAACCCATCACCGATCGTAACGGAGTTAAAATAGCAATTATTTGCGGTATTTTATTTGCATGTGACATTGCACTATGGAATACGTCCATTATGCTCTCAAAAGCCACCATATCAACTCTACTAGCCAACCTGGCACCTGTATGGGTAGGTATCGGGTCGTTACTGTTCATGAAAGAAAAACCATCCGGGATATTCTGGATCGGCACCTTCATTTCCATCCTGGGTGTCACCATTATTATTGGCATCAATCAGGTATTGCAGGCAAACTTAAATTTCGGGAATGTACTGGCCATAATCGCGAGTATGTTTTATGGAGCCTACCTGATTACCGTCCGTAAAGGAAGAAATTCCCTCGATACCTTTTCATTTACCACCATATCCATGATAGCAAGTACAGTTGTCCTCGGATTCATTTGCCTGGTAACCTCTACTCCTCTTTGGGGATTCAGCACCACCACATGGCTGGCATTAGGGACCCTGGGCATTGTACCGCAACTGCTGGGTTGGCTGGCCATCAATCAGGCACTGGGACATATAAAACCTACCGCAGCATCAGTGACCATGCTTAGTCAGACGGCATTTACTGCTGTATTTTCTGTACTTATATTGGGAGAGATACTGACCATCCATGAAATTAGTGGAGCTGTAGTGGTATTGGTGGGAATTTATCTGGTGAATAAACGGAAATAACCCCTATTACCAATCAACTCACGTCCTCTCATTTTCTTTCCTTTACCACAATGCTATACTTATTTTGATAGATGTTGTCTTACTCAAGAGCATCGAGATTAACATAAACAAAAATATCATAAATAAATATTCCTTTTATACGTTAATTTAAACAACAAATTCTTATATTTGTCGAGACTTCCAATTTAAATGACTCATGTCTCTAAAAATCAAATCCCACATATTTCATTTTTTATTCAGGTTGTTAGCCTATCTGGCTGACTTATCCGGAGGCTGGCGTGTCTTTGTCCGTCCAAAACTATTTGTTGGGTCGTTAATTATTGGGATGAGTATTGCAATACAAGGACAGGTTGAAGCTAAAAATCAATCTTCTAATCAAAAACAGAAGAAAGAATGGCCAAAAGATATTAGCGATACCATTCAACCTAAAATTGTTGAAGAAACCATTTTTTGTTATGTCATGGAACAAATGCCCCTGTATCCGGGTGGTGAAAATGAATTACTTAAATTTATTGCCAAAAACTTAAAATATCCGGAGAGTGCAATTTTAAATAAAATACAGGGTAAAATAATTGTTCGTTTTCGAATTACAGAAAAAGGGAATATTGATAAAATTGAAGTTGTCAGATCATTATATCCTGCATGTGATCAGGAAGCTATAAGAATAGTAAAAAGTCTCTCTAATTTTACTCCTGGGAAACAAAACGGTAAGAATACAGACGTTTGGTATACACTTCCTGTGACGTTTAAGCTTGAAAACAATGGCCGTAAAAATTAAGCTCAACATGTTTCATGTTTTATTCCGGTTGTTTGCATATCTGGCAGATAAAACCGGTGGTTGGCTTGTATTTGTCAGTCCGAAGTTGTTGATCGGATCGTTGATTTTGGTTATGGGGAGTAAACATATTCATGCTCAAAATCAAAAACAGGAAACACCAGGAAAGAAGGCTCAAACAAAGTCCAATACAATAAAAGCAAATTTGAAAGATTCAAGACAATCCTTAGAAAGAGATGACCATACTTTATGTTATATGGTAATAGAAAAAATGCCGGCTTTCCCTGAAGGAGAAGAAAAATTAGTTGAATATGTATCCAAAAAATTAGTTTATCCGAAAGAAGCATTAGCAAAAGAGATTCAGGGCACTGTAATTTGCAAGTTTATGGTAAATGAAGATGGTTCCATAACTAATATAGAAGTAATCAAACGCGTGTATCCACTGTTGGATGCCGAAGCTATAAGAGTTATAAAAACCTTGCCTAAATTCATACCTGGAACTCAACATAATAAGCCGGTAGGTGTATATTTTACTCTTCCTATAAAATTTACTATACAAAAGAAAATCCATGTCCCGAAAAATTAAGTTACATGCTTTTCATGTCTTATTTAGGTTATTTGCTTATCTGGCCGACAAATCAGGAGGCTGTTGGGTGTTTGTTAGTCCGAAAATGTTGATAGGGTCGTTAATTTTGGGGTTAGGATTAACGGCTTGTGGAACAAAGACAGAGATCAAACCAATGGAAAAGAGAGCAGATTCTTATTTTTCAAAAAAGGGTATTTCAAAAACAAATAGGATTCCAAGTAATAAAAACAATTCAACTCTGGTACAATTGGTAAAATGCTATACTGGGACTGTAATTATTAAAGACAACATTAAAGATAATTTATCAAAATCACCCATTTTAGAAAGTACTAAATCTACTAACGATTCTATATTTACAAGTTGCTATTTACAGATAAACGTTAAAGATATAATCGGTACTGAGAAAAAGCCAATCCAAGAAGATAAAAATAAAGTTTATACTATTGTGCAACAGATGCCAGAATTTCCTTTCGGAAATGATTCATTATTAACCTTTGTTTCAAAAAATCTAAAATGGCCAGATACAGATGCAGATGTTCAGGGAAAAGTAATTTGTCGATTTGTCGTAAATATCGATGGTACAATTTCCGATATTGAAGTAATACGAAGCCTTGAACCGCATTTTGATACCGAAGCTATCAGAGTAATAATGTCATTTCCTAAATTTATCCCCGGCAAACAAAATGGTAAACCTGTTCGCACTTATTACGTGGTTCCCATAGCTTTTAAACTTGAATAGATCCATGCTCAACCTCCAACATATCGCTTTTGAAACAACTGATCGCTGCAACCTGGATTGTGTGTATTGTTACAATATCTGGAAAATGGATACGGTAGAACGTGTTCCGTTTAACTCATATACAAAAGCTATCGCCACTTTGAAACTGGCTTTTAGCATGGCTGATATTCAGTACGTGGCATTTACCGGTGGTGAGCCGTTTCTTTCCGAACGTTTTGCAGAGGTGATTTTATTTTGCCGTATGGAAGGCAAGCAAGTCACCTTTATAAGCAACGGAACAAAGGGTAAAGCTAAGGATTACAAACAACTAATTAAACTTGGTGTTGGGTTGTTTGAGTTTCCTATTCATTCTGCTGAGGCTCAAATTCACGACCATATGGTTCAATTAAAGGGCAGTTGGCAAAAGTCGGTCACATCAACCCGCGAAGTGTTGAAGCTTGGAGGAAGTGTGGTTCCGGTAGTGGTAATCACGAAACATAATGTAAACCAATTGGGTGAGACACTCCGGTTCATTGCTTTGCTTGGTTGCAATCGCATTATGCTAAACCGGTACAATATTGGTGGCAAAGGATGTAGTAACCCAATGGAAGTTTCGGCAACAGCAGAAGAATTACGCCTAGCTTTTTCGGTAGCAAACTCTTTAGCTTCGGAACTGGACTTGAGACTTACAGCGAATGTATGTTCCCCAATTTGCCTGTTAAATCCTGCCGATTATCCACTTATCGGCTTCGGGCATTGTTCGTTTAATGTATTACAACGTCCCATAACTCTTGACATAAACGGGAATATCCGCCTGTGTAATCATTCACCGGTTGTAGCCGGTAACATTTACGAACAAGGACTTGAAGAAATCCTGTATTCGGATAATGCAGCTAAATGGGAAACCTCAGTACCTGAATTATGTGAACCATGCCCCCACTGGTCTGTTTGTATAGGAGGTTGTCGCGCTGCTTCAGAACAATGTTTTGGGAAATTGAATATTGAAGATCCGGTAATTAAGGTTTTGAATATAAAACCAACTTATTAAAATACCCAGATTTCCACAAAAATTAATCTGTGAAAATCTGTGTAATCTGTGGACAATTATTTTATTTCAATCTTATCTGTGTACAATCACTATTTACTTCAATTTCCCCAGATTAAAATAACTTTCCGGGATCGGTGTATCCAGTTTAATTTCCTGAATGGTCATTTTAGTGCCCGGTCCTTCCTTGAGCATATCTTTATACACAAATGACATGGGGTACCAACGACCTTCCACCTTTTGGACATTTGTAAAGGTAATTCGTTTCAACAGTTTGCCGCTTTTGGCAAACAGTTCCTCCTTCAACGGCACATAACGTTCGGTATCGACCCACATTTTACGGGTAAAATAATTCACATCAGCAATGATGGCAGTCAGTGTGACTACCCAGCATTTGCGGCCATCAATCATTTCATTGCCGGTCACTACAGCCTTATACTGTTCCAGCAAGGGTTTGTCATTCATCATGTCTTCGTACGACATATCGCTACCCATCACTGACTGGCGGAGCATATGCCCGGATATTTGTATGGTGCGGTCGGTTGCCGGGGAATAAATCCAAAGCTTGTTTTCAAGTTTCAGCATCTTGGTACCCTTTTCACGTGCCGGAGCTAAATATTCTGTATAGCCTTTGTGGTCGCCTTCGCCATAAGTTTTTGAAACCATGGTACGTTTGGTACGTTCCGTGCCAATCTCCATGGAAGCTGTTAATACACGTGTTTTAGCAGACATATTGTTGTCCACTTTATCCAGAATGGTTTTACCTGATGGGTAATTTTGTGCACCTAAAATTGCCGGCACCAGCAAAAACATCAAGCTAGTTTTAATTGATTTCATATTAATATGGTTTTAAAAAACCCCAACCCCTAAAGGGAAGTAAGAGTTATTACAATTGATAATTAAAGACTTTGTACGAATATTTAAACAATTTCAAGTCGACAACAACCCAGTTTTCCTTTATGTATTAGGGTTCTTTCTTATCCCCCTTTAGGGGTTAGGGGTTATCCTTCCAACTCCTTAAACAGATTTGCCGTTTGCCTTTTATAAATACCTATTCCGGCAAGCATAGAACCTATTACAGTTGAAAATATACCCGGCACAAAACCAATATAGAATGTGGTAAGGTTGATATGAGCCCGCATGATAGATGGCATCAGAAAGGTTGAATCTTTCAATGAATCTCCAAAATTGATTCCCACAACCTGAAAATACCACGACAAGAGCAAACCTACAATTACACCGATTACTGAACCGACTACTCCCACCAGAAATGATTCTGCTATAAGTGTCTTATATATTTCATGCTTGTTTTCACCAATTGCAAGCCTCAGTCCAAATTCCCCATACCGGCGCAATCCGCCAATCAGTCCTGCATTCCACAAGACGAGGGCCATGGCAATAATAAATATCATAACAATAAAAGTCTGGATACTTTCGGAATAAGCAACCATAAATCCCATATCATTCATTTCAGCCAATGGCAACATCACCGGTGCAAACTTATCTTTGCTACCGACAAAGCGGGCGTTAAATGTTTTTGCTGCCGATTTAGCCAGTTTGTTATCGTACCGTTCTCCGGTAAAGAATCCAAGAATTTCTCCGGCAGCATTCTCCATATTCAGTGCCTGCCGTACATCAGCAATGTCTGCAATCATCATCCCTCTGTCCAGTATATTAATGCCAAAACGGAGTGTACCTGACACATAAAAATTATACATAGCCATATCCCCGTACATACCACTGGATAAAAGGGTCACTTTATCCCCCAGTTTCAGGTTCATTTTATGGAACAGATCATCACTCAGTAATATTTCACCAGGCTTTGAAGGAAACTTTCCACTCACAAGGCGTGGCCTAAGGTCAATGCGGTTTATTTCTTCATCCGATTTCAGCAGACTGATTCCCATACCCAATACATTTCCCTGAGAGCGGGTATGTCCGGTACTGTCGGGTGCATCCAGTAATCCCCCAAACTGAATCCGTTCAGCCCAGGTAATGCCAGGGAACTGTTTTTGCAGACTTTTCTTCAATGTGTCCACACCAACCATTGCCAGATCGTTCGGGATCTGCGAACTGTTATCACTGTAGGCACGTGTCATTACTTTCAAATGACCTGTGGTAAAATTGGCTGTTGTTTCAATGCTCTCTCCCAGGAAACCTCCCAAAATCGATTGTAACAGAACAGTCATCATAACACCCAATGCAACTACTAATATTGGCAACAGACTGCGTGACTTATCGCGTATCAACCCTTTAAATAAGAATTTTAGCATATTGTTTATTTACTGTTTTTTCATTTACTGTTTACTATTTAAATCATTAACGATAAGCGGAACGCGGAACCTTTCAAACCTTTCAAACTTTTCAAACTCTTCAAACGTCTACAAAGCCTTCCCCCTTATGGCTTCCGTTGGATTCATACGTGCAATTTTTCGTGCAGGCAGGTAACTTACCAGGGCTGTAACAATGAGTATCAATGTCATGGTGCCGGCAATAAGTGTCGGTGTAAAAACAGGATACATCCTGTCGGCCATGGGTATACCGAAACTGCTTACGTCCATTGGAATATGAATCCCGTTTATTGAAAAGATGACAAACAAAGGCATACCCCATACTGCGCCCACCAGAATTGCCATTACTGCATTCATAGTCCCTTCGAGTGTAAAAAGTCCTACCACCTGTCGCTGGGTCATTCCCATGGCTACCAATGTACCAATCTCACGTTGCCGCCTGAAAATGGAAAGTGTCTGTGTATCGAAAATAGCAATCAGGGCAAGTAAGAAGAAAATGGTATACAGTACGTTGTAACTGTTCGATTTTGCTTTAATCATGGCAGTTGTTTGTTTAGTCAGTTCGCTTTGGTCTTTAAAGGGCCATTGCGTGAGATATTGCGCTGAAACATCTTCCGATTTGATTATAATCGTAGAAGCACCCGGACGTACGGTCATTTTCTGCAACTGATCCAACGATAACCAGATCTGACCAATATCCACTGTGGGAACCGAAGTTACGAAAACTCCTGCCACACGAATGTCTACAGCTTCAAAGGTTCCGTTTATATCCCTCCAGCGAAGAGTCACCAGATCATTCACTTTCAGGTTCGCCTGCCTGGCCATATGTCCTCCGATAATAACAGGAACGTCGTTTTCGCTATTGGGCTTTAACAAGTTGGTTGGCAGTGCAATCAAATGCTGATCCGCCCTGATCCCTTTAAGTAGTACACTCTGCATGCGACCACCCGGATAGATGGTGCCTAACGAAAACAATACCGGTTCAATTTCATGAGCATTATATTCACTTTTAAGAGTAGCAGGCATTACGGCAGCACTTGAATCAAGTGAAAACGGATCATACGGGTCGTATTTCAGGCTCCAGTATTCACCACCTGCAATTTCCCATTTCACCGTATCATTTAATGCCTGGCGGTTCCAGCCCTCAAGCAGTCCCTGCATAAAAATAATCAGCACGAATGTAAACGATAACACAAATACATTGAGCCATGTCTTCAATCCGTTGCCGATTAAGCTTCGTATTGCCATTTTTATCATTGTCATTTGGTTGATTGGTTGATTAAGTTAATTGGTTGATTTGTTTGAAAAGTTTGAAGTTTGAAGAGTTTGATTTAGTAACTGGAATCAGTTTCTTCTATATCAGGTTATCAAGCTGGCTTATTTTCAACTTGTTTTTTGACAAGTCCATCCTCTACAATTTTTCCATCCGATAAACGTATGATACGGTGTAAATATCCGATTACTTTTTCATCGTGTGTAGCAAAAATGAATGTTGTATTTAGTTCCTTATTCAGTTTTTCCATGGTTTGCAGGATATTGTGCGAGTTAGCTGCATCCAAATTGGCTGTCGGTTCATCAGCCAGTACCAGTTTTGGCCGTTTCACCATGGCACGGGCAATTGCCACACGCTGGCACTCTCCCCCCGATAGTTGTGAAGGACGGGAATTGACTTTTTCGGTAAGGCCTACCCATTTGAGGGTTTCCATAACACGTTGTTTCCGTTCATCGGTATTCATATTTAATAACAGCAAAGGAAATTCCACATTTTCGAATACGGTATACACCGGTAACAGGTTATAATTCTGAAAAATAAAACCCAGTTCTTCTTTTCTGAGTTGTGCCGCATCTTTGGGTGTCAGTTTCCCTACTGATTTGCCCAATACGATCACCTCCCCTTCCGAAGGCACGTCCAGTGTTCCGATTATATTCAACAATGTGGTTTTGCCCGATCCGCTCGGTCCTACCAATCCTGCAAATTCTCCTTCCAAAAAACTAAGGCTCACACCTTTTAATGCAGTGAAAACTCCTGTTCCAATTGGAAAATTCTTTATAAGGTCCTTTACTTCAACGATTGTCTTCATGTAATTTATATGAGATGATTTGAATTTTTATTTCGTATTATTTGTTGATTTTAGCCTAATGGTTATAAATCATTTTTTATATTTTATCGATCATAACGTTATAAACTGCTTACTAAAAATCACGTAATTCGTGTAATTTGTATTAATTCGTGTAATTCGTACTTATCAGAAATTATAATTCACCATCAGTTGTAACCCTTTTCCGGTAAAAAGGTTCTTCCCCTGCGACTGTGAAATGGTCAACGGTGTTGATGGATTCCAATACCCAATCGCATACAGGGTCCAGTTATCATACGTCCGTGTCCAGTTTACATAATTAAATACCAGATTATTTCCCGGGATATAAAATACCATGGCAGATAAATTGTCCAGCACACTCAGCGGGTAGGTAAACATGCTTCCGATCACATTGATAGCGGATCCTTTTACGAGGAACTGATTGCCGGTATGATAGCGGAAGTATTCCAGGGTCATTCCCAAACCGCTCCCCACTCCGAATGTATAATCAGCACCAAGGTTCCATGAGTCCTGCACGGTAGAAAGGTTATAGATGTTGGCATCCAGCTTTGTCACACTCGACTCAAACCACAGTCCAATACCCAGATCCCACTTTCCATCCAACCCTATCCGTTTTTCGCTTAATAAGGTGTTTTCAGGCGCAGTAAGGATGGCATTATGTACATCTACTTTTCTAAAATTAGTACTCAATGCCAGTTCACCCGGTCCGGCAGGTATTTGTACCCTACCACCAATTTCCGGTTGCCATAGGGCACTGCCAATCGTTTCATATCCTTTCGGGTTTTTATTACCCATCAATGTCCATAACCATATATTGGCATTATCCGGGAAGTAATACCTGGCAAGTGCTCCATACACACCATTTGTCAGTTGCAACGGATCCCTGACATCCATTTCATCGAACCACATCAAGGGACGGAAGAGTTTAGCCGATCCGAAATTGATCTTTTGCAGTCCTAATCTTATTTCCCATTTATTCAACGAATATCGTGCCCATACCCGATAAGGTTTAAACTGTCCCATGACACTATCGTAATGCAATCCAGTAAAGTTTGCCGAACCATTAATATTCAACGAAGCTTCAAAATCGAACCTGGCTTTCGGTGTAAGCCTGAAATTTCCCAACAGTGTGGGGACAAAGCGCCCGCCAAGTTGTATCCCGAAAGGATTCTCAAATTGCCCCACTCCCCACACGGTAGCTTGTCCGTTAAAAGTAATTTTAGTTGAATCTTCCTGAGCCTCCAGGAGACAATAATTCAACAACAAAAGGATTATGATCTTTATTCGTAAAACCATCACTATGAATTATAAATTGTGCATTACTAATTATTAATTTTTAATTATTAATTGTTAATTATTAATTGATTTCACCGGCATAATCCCGTAAATGATTGATTGGGTAACTTGTCGGGTCAAGGCATTTACATCAGGAAACATCGCCATAAGTTCTTTAGTTCCGCACAAATCAATTGACTTTTGCATCATAAACATGATATAATCCAGGTTTAATTCCTGATTTATATCCCCTTTTTCCTGAGCTTTACTTAAAAAATCACGCATGAATTTCATTGACCTTTCAACTGTATCGTTGAAGAGTGTCGTCAACTCACCTGCATCCGGATTATAAAAGTCAGCAATAAACTCCATGGATATATTTTTGGTAAACTCAAGTTTATAATTGAAAATTTTTTCCAGCTTTTCTGAAAAACTCATGTTGCTTTCTACAACCCCTTCATATATTTCATAAGCTTCATCAACCACCTTCTTGTATAAATGAATTACCAATGCATTTTTATTTTCATAAAAGGTATAATAGGTCTTGCGGCTTACATTTGCTTTTTTACAAATCTCATCAATGGAGACCTTTTTAAATCCATGCTTCCAGAACAGATCTTTTGCAGTAATTTCCAGTTGTTCTCTTTTTGTCAATTTCATTTCTATATTTAGGATACATTTTCGATGTAAAGTTACATTTTTTATTTATAAAACAATATTTGTTACCTTTTTGTTTCAATAATCATTTAAAATACTCATCCATATAGACTATATAAAACTGGTTAACAGCATTATATATTAAAACAAGTAAAACAGGAGTTGGAATAAATATTTATCTTTGGGGTTTCATGAATTTAACTGCTTTTGTAGTTTTTCTTACATCCCTTTTTACATCTATTCTACATCTATTCTACATCTTTATTACCTTATCCCACATTTGAGTCACATTTAAGTCGTATCAAAGTCGTAGATATCCCATATCATTATAGATAGGCCTTATATACGACTTTGATACGACTCAAGTAAGAGATAAGGTAAAACAGATGTAAAAGAGGTATTGGAGAAGTGTAAAAGGAATCAAAAAACTGTAACCTTCATCGATTAATTAAAATAAAAGTAACAATTGGGTTTCCATTATCCATGAATCACGTTCGTAAATGCGAAGGATACAACTGCAATAATAAAAATCATACAAGGCTATTATACATTATATTGACTCCGAACAAGGCTAATCAAGTAAGGATAATTCTATTTATTTACACGTTACAGCAAAGGTCATTTTATAAAAATAAACGGCATTAATTTATTCCACCAACATCCCTTAAACAATAAAAATAACTATATTTGTGGGTTAATTTTTCACTTTCACACAGTTAGCATAAAATCATGAAAAAGGAATATACCCTGGAAGAATTGCTGCACAAAGCAGCTTCTTATTGCTCCATATCCGAACATTGTGTGTCGGAGGTAGAAGACAAACTCACGGCATGGGGAGTTACAGCTGAAGATAAGCAACACATCATTGACCGTTTGAAATCCGAAGACTTTATCAACGAGAAACGTTTTTGTACTTACTTTGTAAAGGATAAGTTCAGGTTCAACAAATGGGGAAAAATCAAGATTTCTTACGCACTGAAAGCAAAGGGACTTGATAAGGATACCTTAGCTGATGCCATGAATACCATCGACGATGGTGAATATGAAGAACTGTTGGCTTCGATACTAAAAACTAAACTAACCGGTTTAAAATATGAATTCGAGTACGAAAAACAAGGCAAACTCTTCCGTTTTGCCCAAAGCAGGGGATTTGAAAACAATGTCATTGAGCGCGTCCTGAGAGGGATTTAAGATTAAAGACAGAAGATTAAAGATTGAAGATAAGAAATGGAGGCTGGGAATGCAGAACCTATCAAACCCTTCAGACTTTCAAACATTCAAACTCTTCAAACTCTTTATTATTTCTGTTAACGCTGACATGTCTTCGACGATGTCAGGTTGTTCACCTAAAATCAAATACTTGCAGAAGCCTCCTATCGCACAACACGGAACACAGAACACGGAACACGGAACGCTCTCTTCAAACCCTTCAAACCCTTCAAACTTCAACATGCGTTATTCAGCCAAAGAAGAAAGAGCCAACACGATAACCCATGCCATTGGCATTGCCTTTGGGTTATTAGCCGGTGCATTCCTGATTCAAAAAGCAATACTATCCCAAAACAGTTGGGCAATTGTCAGTTATTCGGTTTATGCCATGGGCATGACTTTCTCCTACCTCACCTCCACCCTTTACCACATCGACATGAACGAAACGAGCAAGATTGTACGCCGAAAGTTCGATCATGCTGCCATATATTGCCACATTGCCGGGACATATACCCCTTTTACGCTGGTTGTACTTCGCGATCAGGGAGCATGGGGATGGTCATTATTCGGGATAATATGGGTGGCTGCAGCGGCAGGAGTATTGCTTAGTTTCCTGAAACTAAAAAATACGAGCAAGCTGGAAACAATTTGTTATGTGGCAATGGGTTGGGTGGTAGTGTTTGCATTCAAGCCCATGATGGATGTGTTAAGTGTTAATGATTCCATGAATGTCCTGTGGTGGTTAATTGCAGGCGGTCTATTCTATACTGTCGGAGCAGTGCTTTATTCCTTCAAGAAGATTCAGTACATGCATGCCGTTTGGCACTTGTTTGTACTTGGAGGAAGCGTATGCCATGCGATGGCGATATGGAACATTAAAATATAGAGGTAAGGAGTAAGAGGTAAGGAGTAAGTAGTCGGTAGTAAGTAGTCGGTAGCATTCCAGACTTGAAATACCAGTCTAAAAATTAAATCTAACAAAAAAAAAGATAGTTCAATGATTACTATCGAATTAAGTTATCAAACTTTGTCTGTTGAGTTTTTAGTTAGATAAGAGTAAGAAGTAAAGAGTAAGGAAAAGCATAGAGCATATTTCCATACGTTCTGAATTTTATTTGCTTTATTGCAAGCTTATTTCAATTCCCGGCATTTTCTTAATACTGAATTTATTTGTTTTTTGAGACCCATTTTCCAAGCTTTTTACTTCAAGCTTTTCACTTTCTTACTACCGACTACTTACTACCGACTACCGACTACTTACTACATGCCTCTATTCAATAAATCCCCCTCCCAATATCTTACCTTTCCTGTAAAATACAGCTGTCTGGCCGGGAGCAATGGATTCAAGAGGTTCAGACAGTTCTACCCTGGCACATCTGTTTTCAAGAAAAACAACCCTGCATAACGTATTCTGTTTGCGATAGCGAATGCGGCAAAACACATCATAATCAGTGGTAAACAGGTTTTTATCTACCACATTCACATCACGGATTAAGAATTCAGTCTTGTACATATTAGCCAGTGGTGCCAGAACAACTTCATTGGTGTGAGGCAGTATCTCCCTGACAAATACTTTCCGGTTCAAATGCATTAACCCACGACGCTGGCCAACCGTATAGAGGGGAAAACCTTCATGTTGTCCAAGGACTTTACCTTTTTCATCGATGAAATTACCCGGATAGATAAAGTGTTCAGGATGGAAAATGTGTTTTTTTAAGAAAGGACGGTAATCACCTGAACAGAAGCAGGCACCCAGGCTGTCCTTCTTTTCAGAGACCCGTTTATATCCACGCTCAGCAGCCATAGCACGCACATCTATTTTATGAAACTGACCCAACGGGAAAATAATCCTTGAAAGTTGAGCCTGCGTTAATCCCCATAAAAAGAAGGACTGGTCTTTATCCGGATCGATTCCTTCGGCAACAAAGTAATGATCATTTTCATGAATGATATTCACATAATGACCCATTGCCACTTTATCACACCCAAGCCGATCAGCCTCTTCCAGGATCAGTTTCCACTTCAATTCGTTGTTGCACTTCACACATGGGAAAGGAGTACGACCAGCCAGATATTCATCAATAAAATACTGTACTACATTCTCTCTGAAGATATCCAGTGCATCATAGGTTATATGTTCTATTCCCAGCTGATTGGCAAGCCTGACAGCATCCTGCAAATGGGTATTCTCTCCTTCCTCCCAGAAACGAAAGGTGATGCCCACCACTTCATAGCCCTGTTCCAATAAAAGAATGGCAGCAACCGAGCTATCGGTGCCGCCACTCATTCCTAGTAATATTTTAGTTGGTTGGTTTGTGTTCAATGTTCCGTGTTCCGTGTTCCGTGTTCCGTGTTCCGTGTTCCGTGTTTAGTTGATGAAACAAGAGTTAAGTAATTACATATTCAACTTAATCAACTCAATTAACTTAATCAATTTAATCAACTTAGTCAACCAATTAACTTAATCAACTTAGTCAACCATTCAACTTAATCAACTTAGTCAACCATTCAACTTAATCAACTTAGTCAACCATTCAACTTAATCAACTAACTCAAAAAGGCAGATCACTTCCTTCGCCTGCTCCGGGAGCAGCGTCAAATGAAGGTGCAGGTGCTGAGAATGAAGAAGCAGGAGCAGCAGAAGCACTCACAGCATTTTTCTCAATCTTCCATGCACGGATAGTTGTATACCAACGACCGTTATATTCACGACTTTCGACATCAAAACTAACATTCACCTGATCGTCAATGGCAATAGGGAATTGATCTATCTTATCACCAAAAAGATTGAAACATACTTTCTTAGGGTATTGATCGGCAGTTTCCAATACATAATCCTGCGAACGCCATGTTCCGTTCTTTCCCTGTCCGGTTGCTATTGGCAACACTGCAATAATTTTTCCTGATATATCCATTTTTCCAGTTCTTTAAATAATTATTTTTAGAACAGCAAAGATAATGAAGAAAAAATAAAGTGCAAGGGGGTAATTTAAGAAATCATGAGGTTTTATTGAAATGTTTTTTTAATATTCACCCAAACACGTTGTAATCTATCGGTTAACATCATTCAACTCATTTATAGAAATCATCTTTCGAACTTAAACACTTCAGATTTTGTTTTTATAACAGAAACCTGAAAATCGATTAATACTTGATATTATGAAAAAAAACATGAGTTCTTACGATAAATTAATCAGACTTGGTTTATCGATCGTATTGATAATTCTGTATTACAAAGAAGTTGTATCGGGAACTTCCGGAATCATAACACTCTTGATAGCACTCTATCTAACCATAACCAGCCTGATCAGTTTTTGCCCGATCTATCGCATCCTTGGAATAAATACCTCAAAAAAGGAAGAAGAAGAATAATATCCGGATTGAATGACCGGATTACTTCTGAATCGTCGTCTATCTTTAATGAATTGTCAGATTGATTCTTTATCCGGGTAATTTCATCGGATACCTACACAATATATAAGTTTTATTCATCCCACTAAATGTAAAAAAAACAATTACAACACTGTCATTTTGCCATCTCAGCTTTACAATAATAAAATAAGTGTAAATAATGTAGGATGTATCTTTGTCAATTGGACAGATTTTTGTACTTTTGTGGCGAAATTTAAAACTCAATTTTAAACTATAAATAAAATGATTAAAGTAGGTATCAATGGTTTTGGTCGCATCGGACGTTTAGTTTTCCGTGCTGCTCAAGAAAGAAACGATGTTCAAATCGTTGCAGTTAATGATCCATTCCTGGACATCGATTATTTAGTGTACATGTTGCAATACGACACCGTACACGGCAAATTTCAAGGCAAAATAGAAAACAAAGGTGGTAAATTGCACATCAACGATGTTGAAGTTGCATTCTTTGCTGAAAAAGATCCTGCTAATATTGGTTGGGGTGCTTCAGGTGCTGACTACGTTGTTGAATCAACAGGTGTTTTCACTACAGTAGAAAAAGCAAGTGCTCACTTAAGAGGTGGTGCCAAAAAAGTAGTTATCTCTGCTCCATCAAATGACGCTCCTATGTTCGTTTGTGGTGTAAACCTTGAAGCATACAAAAAAGACATGGATGTTGTTTCGAACGCATCTTGTACTACTAACTGTCTGGCTCCTTTGGCTAAAGTTATCAATGACAACTTCGGTATTGTTGAAGGTTTGATGACAACAGTTCACGCTGCTACCAATACTCAAAAAACAGTAGATGCTCCTTCTTCTAAAGACTGGAGAGGTGGCCGTTCTATCTTAGGTAACATTATCCCTTCTTCTACAGGAGCTGCTAAAGCAGTAGGTAAAGTTATCCCTGCATTAAACGGTAAGTTGACCGGTATGGCTTTCCGCGTACCAACAGCTGACGTTTCTGTAGTTGACTTAACTGTACGTTTGGAAAAAGCTGCTTCTTATGACGAAATCAAAGCTGCAATCAAAAAAGCTTCTGAAAACGAAATGAAAGGTATCCTTGGATATACTGAAGATTCAGTTGTATCTACCGACTTTATCCACGATGCACGCACATCTATCTTTGATGCCAATGCAGGTATTGCTTTGAACGGCAACTTCGTTAAACTGGTAAGCTGGTATGACAACGAGTGGGGTTATTCAAACAAAGTATTGGATTTGATCGCACACATGGATTCAGTAAAATAAGCTGTATTCCCAATATATAAAAATCCCCTGCTACTAATTGTAGCAGGGGATTTTTCATATATACTTATTACTGACATTATTTCGTTTGCTGATACAGATACAATAACCGTTTGTAGATACTATAATTGCAACGATTGACTGGTACATTCACGATATATGCGACATTTAATCATCTGTCTTAATTCCTTCCCTGTAGACAGAAATAATTCCGAGTAGGGGATTCCATTTCCGGACAGTCTTATCAGAGCTTTTAAGAAGGGAAGGAGTATCTTCGGGAAAGAAATACTTTATCTTTTTCAAATCTAATGTATACCTGTATACAAGTCTTTGGGTTGAAAATGACACATTGGCTTTTTCCTTTAACCAACCAAAGCCAGGCAAGATCATACCGTCTGTCAAATCACCATAATAAATCCTGAATTTCAGAACAAACCAATTCACCCTTACTAATTGTGCCAGGTTCATACCTGCATGAATTCCCTGATATGTTTTCCAATTATTGGGGATAGTCTTTATTCTCTTACTCTTATAGTCATAGAAGAAAGCACTGGCTTTAACTTCACAAACCAGGTTACCTTCGGCATTCCAAATAACCAATACAGAATGGGAAGTTCCAAAATTCACCTGGGATGTAAGACAGGACTTTCCTTCTTTATTCGGATCACCAAAATACGTTTTTTCTGTAAATACATTTGTTGCACCGAAACAAGAGGTTAGCTGTTCTACATTTTCAAACCTGAAAAAGTCTTCCAGGTTCTTTAAAACAGGCACATGGATTGGATTTGCCTTTCCGGAAGTATTCCAACTGGCAAACAGGAACAAAACAAAAAGAAAAATTCGTTTCATAACCATTCTATTCAACAGATAGAAAACCTTATTTAATATTTGATTATTCCATCAAATTTGTAAATGAAAAAGTACTTCCATCAAACAGCCCTTTATCACTTAACTTTAATTTTGGAATAACCAATAACGACATAAAGGCCAGTGTCATAAAAGGAGCCTTCAAGCCTGAACCCAACTCTTTTGCCATGGCATCAATCTCTTCGTATTGTTTTGAGATAACTGAACCTATGCCTTCAGACATGGTACCACCAACCGGCAGTGGCAAAAGGCAAGTTCGCTCCCCTTCACAAGCCAGGATACCACCCTTGCTTTCAATAATCTGATTGATAGCTGAAACAATTTCTTTATCCGTTGTACCTACAGCCACAATGTTATGGCTATCGTGTGAAACCGTTGAAGCCAATGCCCCTCTTTTCAAACCTATATTCCTGATAAATCCAATGGACGGTTCTGAAGGTCGATACCTGTTGTATACCACGATCTTAAGCACATCATTCTCTATATCCGAAATCACATTTCCATTTTCAACCTTTTGTTCCAACCATTCGTAATGTGTAAAAAGCTGGCCATCATCCACCAGTATCACCTTCAAATTATCACCGATGGGTGTAAGCTGAAGCTGATCAACAGTGATTTTTTCAGCATTGAATTGATTAATCAGTACAGTCGGGTTATATCGCGTATATGTTGGGACACCAGCTTCCGAAACCTTTTCTCCGGCTATGTATGTGGAGAGAATATCAAAATCACGCAGGTTATTTACGACATTAAAATCTGCAGGGTCGCCAATCTGTAAAAGACCAACATCAAGCTTATAATGTTGGATCGGATTGAATGAACACACCCGCAACACTTCTATCGGATCATACCCTTTTGCAACAGCTCGCTTTACCAGAGAGTTGATATGTCCGTTCTTTATCAGATCATCCGGATGCTTGTCGTCAGAACAGAACATGATATTAGCAGCATGCTTATCCATAAGGGATAACAAATCATCAAAGTTCTTGGCTGCACTCCCTTCACGTATCTGGACTTTCATACCCAACGCAATTTTGGCTTCAGCATCAGCAATGGTCATACATTCATGATCAGTTGAAATACCACCCCCAACATACGCTACCAGTTCTTCGTCCGTTAAATCGGGAGCATGGCCATCAACAGGCTTACCGGCTGCATGTGCTGCCTGTAGCTTAAGAAGTACCTGTTTGTTTTTATGTATCACACCCGGGAAATTCATCATTTCTGCCAGGAAAGAAATATCTTCCCGCTGCAATAGCTGTTCAACGGCATCAGCATCCAATTCAGCACCGGAAGTTTCAAACTTAGTGGAAGGAACACACGATGGCGCACCGAAATAAAACTTCATAGGTGATTGCTTCCCGTTTTCAATCATATAATCCACACCGTCTATTCCACATACATTGGCAATTTCATGCGGATCACACACACATGCCACTGTACCGTGGACAACACTGTAACGGGCAAATTCGGCAGGCAACATCATGGAACTTTCAATGTGAATATGCGCATCAACCAATCCTGGTATTATAAACCGGTCATCAACAATATCAGCAGGTTCAATGCTTTTAATTCTTCCGTTTTCAATAGTAACAATTCCTTTTGATACAGTCCTCTTTACCACATCCACGATATTTCCCGATATAGTCTGTATTCCCGATATATTATTTAGCATGCAATATTTTTAGTTATTATCCGATTAAAAGACAAAAGTACTCAAATTGTTCGACTCCTTTTTGAATTTATATTCATTAAAACCAATTTATGGAATTATTGTTTTGTACATAAAAAAATCCGGTACTTGTAAAAGCCCGGATTTATATATACGAAAATAAGTTATTACTAATTATTATGAACCACCTGCATCAACGAATTGATATCAGGAGCTCCATACAACGTTGTATTCGGACCAAAATAATATACAATATTGTACGTTCTTTCGGCAGCCTGATATGGAACCTTCACATGGATAAGTAAATTCAAAACAGTGCCACTTACGCCTGTTTTAAGAGACTTTAAATTAAATGAGACAAGCCCTTTTAAGTAATAAGTCGGAGCATCACCATTCCCATTGTGCCTGAATTCCAAATGCACTTTCCCATCTGTATACGTTTTCGTAGCATCGGACACCAGATTAATATAGTGGGTTTTATCATTCCCAAAATAAGCAAACTCAATATTCAGGAAATCATTACCAATCCACATGTCCCGTATTGTGATCGAGTCATGCCCTATACTATCCTGAGTGGCAGGAGTAATTTTAAAAATGCCTTTCGTTAAAACTAATGAAGCATTATTCAATTGAACTTTACGTGTGTAGGTGCTGTCTACTTTCGTTACAGATAAAATGCTGTAATTAGCGATAATCCTTTGCCCATCTTTTGGAATAAACGATGGCACATTTGTTCCGGTTACCTGGTAGAGCTGATTGTTATCCAACAGGAAGTAAAAGTTACTACTTAGAGTTGGATTCTGGACAGTTGCAATATCAATTCGATAATTATTGTCTGTATATCCATTATGATAACCATCGAAATTGTTGTCACATGCCATCAATAGAGGCAGTAACATACATAACAGTAAATAATTTGAACGTGATTTCATTGCTTACAAAATTTTTAGATACCTGATTAAACTTAATTGACACAGTAATTTTTATGTAGGAATGATAATCAAATTTAGTGCCATTCTGTTTGGATATTTAGAAAAATTAATTTTCTAAATAGTTTTCTCTTTCAACATTGCAAGGGAGTTTATTGAATTATTCAAAGCTCAGGTAGGGTGCTATTTTAGCTAAACTCTCCGGATTAAATTCAGGCAAAGCATTCAAATCGGCAATACTCTTTAGTTTCCCTTTTCTCCTTCTAAGTTCATATATGGCTCTCGATTGATAGAAATTCAAATACGGATGGTTCTTTAAACGTTCAACACCAGCCACATTGACTTTTATTTTACGAACTAAATTCTGATCAACTTTACAAAAAGGACGAATTCGTTCCAGGTTTTCTTTACGCATACCATAGATTTCACTCAATTGATCCACGGATACAAATCCTCCGGTAAGTTGCCGGTAATATATTATTCCTTTAGCATATCCCCTGCCGATACCATTCACCTGCATTAACAGTGTTGTATCAGCGGAATTTAATTCTACAATTAATTCTTTTTTTAATTCTTTTTGTTTTAAAAACAATGAATCTTTCTTAGTAAGTTTTTTTTCATGAATAGAAATATAAGGCTGCAGTTCCTTGAATTTCTCTGGTGTTAACCCGTATATTTTACCAAAATCGGTAGTAGTCCTAAACCAGCCCCCTTTACTTCGATATTTCAGGATATTGGAGGCAATAAAAGGCTTTACACCCAAACGAACCAGGGAGACTGAATCGGCTGTATTGGGATCAAACGAAAAGAGTGAATAAGGAATGTTCTTTTTATAAGTAGGGTAGGTATAATATTTTTTATATTGTTCCTCATATCGACGTTGCCGTTCGAGTTTAAGAATGCTGTCCCGTGAAACCAATGATTTCTTAAACACTTCCACTTCAGTCAGGAACTTAGAGCCATCCTTTTCTGTAACCGGGAAAAAGTATTTCAACGAGTAGTTTGCAGAAATAACAAGCACTATCAGCACAATCAGTACAATTATGCCAATCCGTTGACTTCTGGAAAAATAAAGGAAATCTTTCCACATAACTTAAAGCTCTTAGCAATTGAATGTATCGGAACAAAAAAAACGGTCAAATATAGAAAATTCTTTTGTGTTAACAAACACTTTTCAGATAATTCATACTGAAGCAAAAAAAATGGACATCTCAGGTGAGAAATCCATTTCATTATTAATTATGGAGCGGTAAGCGAGACTCGAACTCGTGACCCTCAGCTTGGGAAGCTGATGCTCTACCAACTGAGCTACTACCGCATGCTATTACCGATTTTACATTTCGGAGTGCAAATGTAACTTTAATTTTTTAAAATACAAATCTGTAAAGCCTATTTTATTTACAATTTCTAAAATTAGTATACATAAAGCCGGAAAGATCATTTCACGATTCCTGAAAAGCCCATAAATGCCATGGCTAAAAGCCCAGCAGTTATTAATGCTGCCGGAATACCCTCCATGCTTTTTGGTAGTTTCACCATGTTGAGTTGTTCTCGGATACCTGCAAACAGGATGAGTGCCAATCCAAAACCGAGAGCAGTGGAAATGGCATATACAACACTTTCTACCAGATTAAAATCCTTTTTGATTACAAGCAATGCAACGCCTAAAATAACACAGTTGGTTGTAATCAAGGGCAGATAGACTCCCAGTGCCTGATATAAAGCCGGAGAAACCTTTTTAAGCATAATTTCCACCAACTGAACCAATGCGGCAATAATCAGGATATATGTGATGGTTTGCAAAAATTGAATGTGATACGGATCGAGTACTGTTTTCTGAATAATATATGTAAAGATCGTTGCGATTGTCATTACAAAAGCAACAGCACCCGTCATTCCAATTGCTGTATTTATTTTTTTAGAAACACCTAAAAAAGGACAAATACCCAGGAATTGTGCCAATACAATATTGTTTACAAATACCGCGCTGATGAAGATTAGAATGAATGTCATTATGGTTGGTTGATTAGTTATCCCGATAGCTATCGGGAGGTTGATTGGTTGATTGGTTGAATGGTTGAATGGGTATTTGGAAAATTGGGGAATAGGTTGATTATTTACTTATTTGTTTAAACTCGAATACTCTTAACTTATTAAACTTAATCAACTAATCAACTAATTAACTAAACCACTAAACAGTTTTCCTCCTTAATTTATTCATGATAGCAATTAAATATCCCAAAACAATAAATGCACCGGGAGCCAGTACAAAAATAAGTGCTCCGTAACTTTCAGGGAAAATGACACTGTCAAATACTTTTCCGGTACCCAATAATTCGCGAACGATTCCCAGCAAGGTTAATGCAAATGTAAATCCAAGTCCCATACCTAAACCATCAAGAGCAGACCGGAATACCGAGTTCTTAGCAGCAAATGATTCAGCACGTCCCAACACAATACAATTAACCACGATCAAAGGAATAAAGATTCCCAAATTTTCATAGATCACCGGGTAATAAGCATGTATCAACATCTCGACTACACTTACAAAGGTAGCAATTATCACTATATAGGCCGGAATACGTACTTTATCCGGGATGAAGTTTTTCACCAAGGATACTGCTACATTCGACCCAAACAAAACAAATAAGGTGGCCAACCCCATACTCATCCCATTAATAGCAGATGTTGTGGTGGCTAGTGTCGGGCAAATTCCCAGTATCAGAACAAATATCGGATTTTCTTTCATCAATCCGTTTAGGAGTACCTTTGAAGCAGAGTCTTTCATTTATTAGGTCCTTTCATTTCAATTTTATTGAGAGTAGAAGTCGAATCATTTTCTTTAGCTTGTATCGTATCAGCTTTTATAATCGTTTCACTTTCAGGATCAATTATATTACTTTTAAATTCAAAATAAGCATTTCTTACGGCAAACAGGAATGCCCTTGAGGTAATGGTTGCTGCAGTGATTGCATCAATTTCGCCTCCGTCTTTACTGACATTAAGATTAGCCGTTGAAGCATTCTTACCCCGTATATCCTGTTTCGCTTTACTTGTTTTAAACCAGTCGATCATCCTGGAACCTAACCCAAGCGTTTCGTGTTGATCCAGAACAGAATAATTCACAATAACCCCGTCTTTGTTAAACCCTACAATAATATCTATGTGTCCCTTATACCCGTTATTTGAAGAGGATTCAACTGCAGCTCCAACCAAAACATTATTCTTGTCATAGGCCTTATACACTTTTGTTGTTTCGACTCCATTATTCATTTCAATAGGTATGGAATCAAAATGATCGTGTGCCGGCAATACTGCCTGTATTGCTTCATTCTGTTTGAGCTGTCGGGAATTGTCAATTGATTCCTTTGTTAAGGAATAAACCGAGACTAATGTAAATGCAGCAAATATGGCAATGCCTGAGAGCACCAATACCATATTTATAAAATTTGATTTTAATTTTTTCATACTTTCTTCATTTCCCCAAAACGTTTCGGTTTAATAAACTTATTAATTAAAGGAGTAAATGCGTTCATGATTAATATTGCAAATGAAACACCTTCGGGATAAGCTCCAAAAACCCTGATTATAACAGTAATTAATCCAATTCCTACTCCATACACCAACATGCCGCGTGTAGTCATGGGTGAAGTAACATAGTCGGTAGCCATAAAAACAGCTCCCAGCATGATTCCACCCGTCAATAAATGAAACTGGGGAGTACCGATAAAAGCATCAGGATTTGCATAGTGTAAAATTCCTGTAAAGACTGCTACGGTAAACAGGATACTGACCGGAATATGCCAGGTAATGATTTTTCGAATCAGGAGATAGGCTAATCCGATTAAGAGAGCAAGTGCTGAGACTTCTCCCATGGATCCTCCCACATTGCCAAGAAATAGTTGTAATGTATTGGGTACTTCGCTAAACTGTCCTTTTAAGATTGCCAATGGAGTAGCTGCCGTCACTGCATCCAGGTAATCCGGATTCCAGGGTATTGGTTTCGGCCAGGAAGTCATTTGTGCCGGAAAAGAGATTAATAGAAACACGCGGGCTACCAGTGCCGGATTAAACGGATTGTTTCCTAAGCCTCCAAAACTCATCTTGGCAATACCAATGGCAACAAAAGAACCAACAATAACTATCCATACAGGAAGATTGGATGGTAAATTAAAAGCAAGCAATATACCGGTTAATGCAGCCGAACCATCCGTAATGGTAATCGACCCTTTTAATACAAACCGTTGTATCAGGTATTCGAATAGTATACATGAAAGGACTGCTGTCACACTTATTATCAGAGCACCAAGCCCAAAGAAATACAATCCGGCAATATATGCAGGAATAAGGGCAATAAATACCCCGTACATCTTGCTTGAAACGGTATCCCCACTATGTACGTGTGGTGCTGGTGATATGATTAAGTTATCCATGAATAAAATGTTTTGGTTTGAAGGGTTTAAAGAGTTTGAAAGTTTGAAGGGTTGAAGGGTTGTGGTTTAAGGAGTTTGTAGGGTTTACCATGCAGACTCTTTCAAACTTTCAAACTCTTCAAACTTTTTAAACTCTTCAGTTCATTTCTTTGCATGCCTGTTACGTAATATCTTGCCAACTGTAGTCTTGCCATAGCGAACATGATCAAGTAATGGACGATTAGAAGGACATGAGAAGGTACAGCATCCACATTCAATACAATCCATAATCCGGTCACCTTCCATTTCTGTCCACATACTGCGTTCACTTTCGTTCATAAGCAAATAAGGTTCAAGTCCCATAGGACATGCAACAACGCATTTAGCACAACGCATGCAATTTTTCATTTTCTTGCGTGCTGATTCCATTGTTTGTATGAATAGGACACCCGAAGTTCCTTTTGCCACACAAACTTCCAGGCTGCTCAATGCACGTCCCATCATGGGACCGCCAGCCACAATCTTCCCCGTATCTTCAGGTACTCCGCCGGCCTGTTCTACAATGTTAGCCAAAGGAGTTCCAAGTCTTGCCCGGTAATTACCATGGTTTTTCATAGACTTGCCGGTTATGGTTAATACTCTTTCGAACAAAGGCTTATTCTTTTGAATTGCTTCATAAATGGCAAAGGTAGTCCCTACATTCTGAACTACTGCCCCTACTTCAATGGGCAATGTTCCACTCGGCACCTGACGCCCAATGGTAGCATCAATTAATTGCTTTTCCCCGCCTTGTGGATATTGAACTTTCAACGGCATAATTTGTATGCCATCAAATGTCAATGCAAGTTTCTGCATAATCTCAATAGCATCTTTCTTGTTATTTTCAATACCCATTACTGCCCGGTTCACGCCTATTGCCTTCATTAAGATGGTTACTCCAACCAGAATCTCTTCTGCTTTTTCAAGCATAAGCTGATGATCGCAGGTTAGATAAGGTTCACATTCAACAGCATTTATAATCAGCACTTCAGCTGTCTTGCCTGGTGGAGGCGAAAGCTTGACATGGGTTGGAAACGTTGCACCGCCCAATCCTACAATTCCGGAATCAGAAACTTTCTTTATTATTTCAGCAGGTGTCAGTGTACATTCCCTTTTTATTTCGGGGCTTCTATCAATTGTATCCAGCCATTCATCTCCCCTGACATCTATAAATACATGCGGCACTTTATATCCGGAAGCATCCACATGACCATCAATTTTACTGACAATTCCAGATACGGAGGAATGTACATTCGCCGAAACAAACCCACTGGCTTTTCCTATAATCTGCCCTACTTTAACCTCATCACCTGCTACAACTACCGGAAGGCTTGGCCCACCAAGATAATGTCCCAGCGGTATAATGGCTTGTTGAGGTATGGTAGTCGGCTGTATTTTCATACCTGCCGAGAATTTATATTCTTTTGGATGGATACCACCCATTTTGAATGTTTTCATTTGAGTTGATATAATTGGAATTTCACTGATTTTGGACAGTGAAATCCATATAAAACATATGATTCATGAACAGGATCAACAACTGTTTCTCCTGATTCTGTTTTACCCTTCAATCGGGTAATTAAGTTCAACAATAGCATGTGTCGGACAAACCATAACACATTTCCTGCATAAAGTACATTTAGATGCATCGATATATGCTAAATTATTTACAATGGTAATAGCATCAAATGCGCATTCTTTAATACATTTCTCACAACCTGTACAGGCAACACTGCATGATTCCACAATCTCTTCACCTTTATCCTTGTTGACGCAATTCACATATATACGGTGCGACTGAATCCCTTTTCTTCGTAATTCAATAATAGCTTTCGGACATGCTTTTACACAAGCATTACAGGAAGTACATTTTTCTTCATCAATTTCAGGAAGTTGAGTTATGGGATTTATATGGAGTGCATCAAATTTACATGATACCTCGCAGTCGCCAAATCCCAGACAACCATACGTACAACCAGTCTGACCACCATAAAGGTTATGAACTATAGCACATGTTTTCACTCCATTATATTGATTGCTATGAGGACGAACGTCACAATTGCCACCACACCTAACCACAGCAACAGTTGTGTTAAACGAACCCGGAGTTTTACCAAGTATACCGGCAACTCTTTCCATGGTTTTCAAACCTCCTACAGTACAGACCAGTCCTTCAAGTGTTTCTGCATTTACACAAGCTACTGCGAATCCACGACAACCGGGGAAACCACAACCTCCACAGTTCACTGCAGGTAAAGCAGCTTCAACTTCAACTATTCTGGGATCTTCAAAAACCTTGAATTTTTTGGTTACCAGAAAAAGTATTATGGCCGAAATACCACCAATAAGGAAAAGCGTTAGTATGGATATTATTAATATGTTCATTTCGAATTATGTTCGTAATTACGTTGTTGCACCCTGTTGAACGTTTAAACGGTGTGTTTTAGTATTAGTCATTTACAACTTTTCTGATTTCAAATTTAAAATTGGCTTTTATTCTTTTGTTGAATAAGGATAGGATAACATAATATGGCACTAATACCAAAAGAGCAAGAACACCCGAAATTGCTTCGTTTATTATGAATGAATGCAGAATAATTAATGTGATTAAAACAAGTATAAAGGGGAGCACAAAAGCCAGTAATACGGCATAAAATCCAACTGACTGGTTTCCGGTAAGAATGACATTTTCACCTATTTCAAAAGATGAATCCGAACTTTCTATATCAATAATTTTTTCCTGGTGACCTGCAACCAGACATGCACTTTTAGCATCACAATCACTGCAAGCGGATTGCTGGGTAATCAAAACCTGAATCAGATTATTTTGTATATCTTTTATTGTTCCGTTATGTTTTATTAGTTGACCCATCCAAAATTGTATTCATTTCAATTCCCGAACAAAAATAGATATTAAATCGGAAGCATCAATAAAATTAATGGTAAAACAGTTTAGAAAAGAATAAAAATTACAAATTATATAAAACACTTTATAAATAATGAGTGCAAATCGGTGAATTTAAGTGTAAAAACTAAAATATCTGATTATCAATACAAAATAACTATGGGCAAATTCAAGATTAAATTTCCTGAATCTGCCCATTTAAATTATATCAATTCAGGATCAATTAGTTCCTGAACTTTTCTTTAAAGACAACTTAATTAATTCATATGGTTTTTGTTTTAGAAGTGGAACCAAAGTATAATCCCAGGTTTCTTCAAATTCCCAGTTAGCCATTAAAGTCATTTTCTTAGGATAGTAGTATACTTGTTCAGGCTGCATCCTTTTGCTAAAATCACCTGTATCCCATTTTCCATTTCCGTTCTCATCCAGATACATACGTACATAGTAATCACCTGGCTTTAGATATTCAAAAATAGTACCTTTTTCATTTGCCGGTTTTGTTGCGAGTACTACATCTTTATTATCAAGTACCTGAAGCATTGCTTTCGGGTTAAATGTTGCCAACAGCAATTTCACACTTGAATATTCATCCAGGGAACGTATTTTAAATTCTGTTTTCAGCTTACTGCTTATCTTTTTATAAATGCTTGTAAATGCTGCTGAATCTATACGTAACTCGTAGGTGGTCTCCGCTTTCCATTTATAATCGATGGCATAGGCCATCTTTGTGGAATCAACCTGCCGCCATTTAAAGGGAATTTGTTTAAATATCGTATCCACTTTCTGAAACAGATTCACCATTGTAAAATCAAGTTTTTCAAGTGGAGCTTCAAAATTCAACATGATTGGATTGTAAATCTCAAATACGGAGGACATATTCGTCGTGAATTTTAAAGGCTCCTTTTTTACTATTGCTGTTTTCTTGGCCAATTTAGCACGTGTACTTAAACGTACTTTACGCATAGAAACATTAATAGTATCGGTAACCGGTTTTAACTGAAACAACGAGTCCGTTTTTAAATAAGTCATAGCCATTTTTAATGTATCGGCTTTCCATACCACAGAATCCCTGATCCAATAAGTCAAACTGTCCAATCCTGCGTTTTTTTGTAATAAATACTTACCATCCCATTTAAAGTTTAACGGCTTTAATTCCGGCAATTTAGCCTGCGAAGTATTAAAGAACAAACTAAAAACAAAAGGTTCCTTGCGTTCATATTTTACAAAATACTGACGTTTCTTATTTTCTTTAAAATATCGGAGAGACAAATCATCAGGAAGAAAGCGCGTTCCCATATATGTTCGGATACTATCAACTGTGGTTGAATCTCTCCAGGTGGTATCTTTCATTTCTTCAATTCGCGTAAAAGGAGCTACAAGTGAATCACGAAAGGCAAGCCCTTCACCCGGTTGAAACATATAGTCCTGATTGGCATCTCCCAATGCATAAATTTTATACTTCCCTTTTTTTATGTTATCAATGGTAAACCTGCCGTTCTCATCTGTTCTACCTATTCGCATAAAAGGCTTTGTAGAAAATATCGAATCAGCGGTTTCCATATAAATTCCGACTATAATTCCGGCAATGGGATTTAAATCTTCTGAGTTAATGACAGTTCCGGATATTTTCAAGGTATCTATTGTATTGCCGGTTGAAAACGAAAACAGGTAATTTTTTATTACATTTTTTTCATTTACATCAGCAATTGCATCTCCGAAATTGATAGAATACGTGGTGCTATCCTTCAATGGATCGTTTAAAGTAACAACTACTTTCCTCCCTAATGATTTTACATCAGGCTGTTTTTGTTGGGGAGGTGAGATGATTACATTTTCATTCGGTTTTTCTATTGAAACTATTTTATCAAAATCTATTTCAATTGATTTCTTTTTATAGTTGAGGGCTCCGTTCCCCGGCATGGATCTTAATACACTGGGCGGAGTCAAGTCTTTTGGTCCGCCTGTTGGCCCCTGTGCCTTATTAGCACATGCATGGACCAATAACATGATGGCAAAAATGATCAGTACACTTAATATCTTCGTTCTATTTTTCATATTTCCTTTTAAAAGCTAATCTGCCGGCTGTAATGTCAACACTTTATGTCCAATCCGGCAACGCAGGCACTTCTTCTCATCACAATATTGTTTTTTCAATTGTATCAAAGCCTGACTGTCGAAAGCAGTTTCAGCTTTTATTCCCAGTTTATTCCACCCTGTCAGTATGGCATTCTTTTCAGCCTTTATTTCTTCTAACATCAGCATTGCCTTGTCCTTCAATGCCTCATTATTTTTATGTTCGGCATAACAAAACAGAAATGGAACAACGGTATTGATAATTATGCTGTTTATAGATTGTGCACCAAGTCTTTTGACATGCAAAGTACTTTCATTGGCAAACAAATATCGTGATTCCCAGTATTGCGAAGGATTCGTTTCAAATAATTTCCGAAGAGATTCTATCTCAGGATCTTCAACTATTCTCGAAAACAGTTTTGTTGAAGTATGTATTAATGCTGCAAATTGAGCAATCCTAACATGTGGAAAATTATCCGGACGTAATCGTAAGAGTTTCCATTGAGAACAAGTAAGCGGATTAAGTCCGTATTTAACCCGTAGAAAATCATATTCTCTTTTTAATTTAATACAATAATCATCCTGTTTATCCGGATTCAACAACCCGGCCTGACCAAACAATAAAGCTTCCAGTTGTAGAAGATTATCTTTATGCTTTCCTAAAACTGATATAGAGAGTGATTTTGCCAGACTCTCAAATGCCTGACTATTTGTACCAAACCCGAAGTTACGTGCCAGTGTAATATAAAAAGCTTCTTCCCAGTACTGATTATTTTCAAGCAACAATTGTTCAATTGAATTCATTTTCTGCTCCAACCGTTCTGTAAGCAACGCACTTTTCCAACTTTGAATAAATATTGAAGGTACTAAATTTATTTTATCCGAACAGGGAATCCATTTTTGCTCACTTAATAGTTGGTCGTAATTTATTTCAATCCGGGTTGGATAATTCAATTCAAGCTGAGGTATACTATCACCGTCACCTCGATATATTTCACAATCAGCATGTAAAACTACATGAAGTATAACGCTGTCATATGCATTATCCGATTGGTGGTTGTGTTTATACCATTCCGTTGAACAGGTATGGATTTCTACATTCCCTGCCCAAAGCGTATCTCCTATTCTTATTTTAGCATTAAAAAAATCAGGTCCGGCATCAGTATTATTCCTGCCTACATCAATTACGTCTAATTTCTCACCATCTGTAGTTTTCAGGTCATGGTCTGTAAAAAGCCTGTTTTGCCAGACATAATGTAAAATGGATTCTTTCATGATATATGAATTATTAATAATCGACAATTAATAATCAGTCCAACACCGAAATAAAAAACTTTACTATTAAATCCTAATCTAAAATAACACCTTATCTTTACTTTGTCTTTTCTTAAAATGCAAATGAATAATTGAATACTATACGTACCTCTTACTCATTCCTCATTACTCATTCCTCATTCCTTACCTCTTGCTTCTTACCTCTTACCTCTTCTTAAAGTACATCAAACCTGTATCCTTTCGAGTTCCAGTATTCAATGGCCAACGGCAATACTGTCAGCATATTTCTCTCTGCTTTTATTGAATCGTGGAAAACAACTAACGATCCATTTCGCGAATAGCGTTTTATATTATGCAAGATGGTTTCAGGAGATAAGCTTTTATTATAATCGTAAGTAATCAGATCCCACATGACAATTTCATATCTGTCACGCAGTGCTCTTTTTTGTTTATTGTTTATCCTGCCAAATGGCGGACGGAATAATTTACTGTCTATCCGCTCAGCTGCCTTTTGTACATTAGCCACATATTCATCAGTCGATACGGATATACCTTTTAAATGATTATGTGTGTGATTTCCTGTCTTATGACCTCTTTTCAGTACTTCATTATAGATTTCCGGATACTTTTCAACATTTTCACCAACACAAAAAAAAGTGGCTTTTACATTATACTCATCCAATAAATCCAGGACAAGCGGTGTTACTTCCGGCACAGGCCCATCATCGAAAGTGACATAAATCACTTTCTCCGATGAATCTTTGCGCCAAAGTAGTTTTCCCAAAAACGGTCGTAGTAAATCGGGAAATTGAATATTCATTACATTTGTACTCTTTTTGTATAGCCCATATAATGTGGCAGATATTTATCCATGATGGATTTTTGCTTTGCTCCGTCACAAATGCGTAAAACCTGATTCAATACAGCCATGTTATGGCCAATCCGGTTAGATACACTGTTGCGTTGTTCAACATCCAGACTTAAATACCAATCAAGGTTTTCAACACAGTCTTTTGCAACCGCATCCATGATGGCATTTCCCTGTGCAGGTTTGTGCAATTTGTAATAATAATCGGCTAATAGCGTCGAAATATAATCATGACGTACAGTCGTTCCCGGTATCATTTTGTTACAATAATCCAGGGCTTTGCTCGCCCTTACCGTATCCCCTTTGGCCATTAATGCGCCAATCAGCTGGGAGAACATCGAACGATGGGTATTACACATGCGCAACGTGTTTTCATCCAGGTATACTCTTGGATCATTGATGTTACCATATTTGAACTTGTTCATCATATTGTTGTACATCTCGTCAACGTTTACCTGTGATCCGGCACCCTTCACTCCTATTGGCATAATCCGGTAAGCAAGCCCGGTCAACTCAAAGTGGTCCTCGAGTCCCAGATAATAGTCATTGCCAACCGTTACTGCAAAGTAGATCGGACGTTTCCATTTATTTTCTTTCAGCATTTCGATGATCATCAGCTCACTCTTGGTCAGCCTTCTCTTTAAATCGAAATTTATCTGAGGAATAATCTCAGATGCCCTGCTGGCAGACAAGGTACCTGTTTTGATGACTTCCTTGGCATCGATGGGTAAAAAGAGTTGTTTTGTTGGTATAAACGCTTCACCTTTCATCTTGGTTGAAGAGTCAGAACTCAATACAAAATCCATAGCCGTTTTTACATCCAATGGTTTTTGAAGCATATCCTCTACCCAAAGCACTTCATTTTTTCCTGCCACATAATCTTTAGGTAGCCAGGATATTGGTAATGGAGCCGATTGATACGCTGCACGTTTCATTTGTCCGATATACCAATCGGTTTGTAAATAACTTAAGTTACATACACGGGCATCAGTTCCTTTTCCTTCAACTTCCTGATTGTACCAAAGAGGGAAAGTATCATTATCCCCATTGGTGAATATAATAGCTTGTGGCTTTATAGATGCAAGGTAATTTTGTCCAAAATCGCGACAGGTATACCGGTTACTACGATCATGGTCGTCCCAGTTCTGTTGCGCCATTAATGCAGGAACACCCAGACAGATAATTGTTACCACAGCAGCACTTACTGATCGTGGAATGCCTGAAATATATTTGTCTAACCCTTTTAATATTCCTAACACACCCAATCCAATCCAGATGGTAAATGCATAGAACGAACCGGCATACGCATAATCCCTTTCACGCGGCTGGTATGGCGATTGATTCAGATATACCACAATGGCTATACCCGTCAGGATAAATAGCAACATGGTGATCCAGAATCCTTCCACTCCTTTTTTACCTCCGTAAATCAGGAATAACATACCGAATATCCCTAATATTAATGGTAATAAGTAATAGGTATTATGCCCCTTATTATCTCTTAATTCAGAGGGCAGATTTTTCTGGTCACCTACCAGCATATTATCTATAAGTCCAATTCCGGTAATCCAGTTACCCCGGTCAATTTCTCCGTATCCCTGGATATCATTCTGCCTGCCGCTAAAATTCCACATGAAATAACGCCAATACATGAAGTTCAACTGATAGTCGAAAAAGAAACGCATATTTTCCACAAAAGTAGGCTTGATATCGCTTTTTTGCTGGCCGCAATAGTCATAGGTCACTGTCTCGCCCGTAATCTTTCCCCAGGCTTTATAAGCTTCGATGGATTGTGGTTTATCGTCGTACATTCTTGGAAACAGCATATTAAACCGTTCATCCATCACATAATCGGTTTTGTAACCGGTTATAATGTATTTGTCCTTGTCCGTTGCAGAAACCTTAGGTTGTTGGGTGTATGTTGCATCTCCCGTAGTTTGTTCAGGAACACACATATTTCCATCTATTCTCAGTTTCACCGGCGAATTGTATGTCCTGCCGTAAAGTAACGGCGTATCACCATACTGTTCGCGGTTCAGATAGTATTTAAGCGAAAACACATTGTCCGGATTATTTTGATCCATAGTCGGATTACCTGTCGAACGGATAACAATGACCGCATACGAAGAATAACCAATCAGAACAACCGTAATCATAAGTAATACGGTATTTAACCATCTGGCACCGATATCTTTTCGCTTATAGTAAAACAAAGCACTTAAGGCAGCAATAAGTATAATCCCTAATATCACATGGCTCCCGTAAAACGGTACTCCTACAATGGTAATCCCCAATACAAAGGAGATGGCCATGCGCAATTTGCTCTTGTTGACATATGATTCATAAATACCCCATGCTAAAATAGACAAAGTCAGAATGATATATACAAACAATCCTGTATTAAATGCAAATCCAAAATTATTCACAAACAAAATCTCAAACCATCCGGCTACCTGTACAAAGCCCGGGATCAACCCGTACAATACAGTGGCAAGGATCACAACACCAGCTACCAATGCCACAATAACACCTTTTGCAGTAGGAGTATGTTTCTTGAAATAATACACAAGTACCAGAACCGGGATAGCCAGTAAGTTCAGGATGTGAACCCCAATGGATAATCCCATCATATAAGCAATAAATATCAGCCAACGATCCGAACCCGGACGATCGGCAACCCGTTCCCATTTCAGAATAAGCCAGAATACCAATGCCGTGAACAAGGATGAGAAACCATACACTTCACCTTCGACAGCTGAAAACCAAAACGTATCCGAAAACGTATAAGCCAACGCACCTACCATCCCGGCACCTAAAATAGCTATTATATTTCCGGTGGTGTAATCATCTTCCGATTTGATGACTACTTTACGTGCCAAATGTGTGATTGTCCAGAACAAAAATAAAATAGTAAATGCACTGCAAAAAGCAGTTAATGTATTTACCATAATAGCCACATGGCTTACATCCTTTGCAAACAATGAAAAGAAATGACCCATCAACATGAAGAAAGGTGCTCCGGGTGGATGACCTACATCAAGCTTAAATGCTGATGAAATAAACTCAGGGCAATCCCAGAAACTGGCAGTTGGCTCCATGGTTAGCAAATACGTCAATGCAGCAATAGCAAAAGCTACCCATCCGAAGATGTTGTTCATTAATCTAAATCGTTTCATGTATGGCAATTATTAAATTTATTATTTGTTTGTACTATCTTGTTGTTTCTGTTTATGTTCTGTATTCACGTATGCAAATTATCTTTTATCAATAATCTCTTGTCTTTATCTTTTGTTTTTATCTTTTATCTTCTATCTTTTGTCTTTTTCCCCACATTTATTAAAAAAACGTTCAAAGATACAAAGAAAATTCAGTTTCAGTGAAATGTGAAATTCTTTTTAGTTTAAATTAAAAGTTCACGTTCAAATTGGTTCTCTAAAAGCTTAAAACGTCACTTAAAACTCCGTTCCTGAAGAAATTCCATTGCTTTTTGTCAACAAAATTTTCCTGCCACCATAGAGTTGAAATTATACAGTAATTTATTTGCATTTTAGAATACATTTGTCCACTCTTTAAAGAGAATTCAGAGAGGGTTCGGATAGGGTTCAGTGAGGTTACCCTAACCGAGCCCTATCCGAACCCTATCCGAACCCTATCCGTACCCTATCCGTACCCTATCCGAACCCCGGTAAAGAATAGAATATATTTCTTTCGAATTTAGACAAAAACTAAAAGTTATTTATGAAAGAGCATGTTTTAAAATATTTAACGATCAAATAAAAAAATAATTCAAATTTAATTTATTCTTTTTCTTAAACCATGAAGTTACAATTTGACATCCTGCATTCAGATTTAGTACTATTCCTTTCATTTCAGGTCGAAATATTTAAAAACAGAAAGCAATCAATCGGCATTCTGAAAACCGGATAAAAACTTAGAAAACAAATAATTATACTATAAGCCCTGAAACAGTTTCGAGGTATTGTTGCTGTAAAAAAATAATCATACATTTGTCTTATTAATCCCTAAAATATCTTCTGGATGGAATCAATATCAAGTTTTGCGGAATTAACGGCACACCTTACCAGTGTAAATAGCCGGAAACGCATGGCAGTAGCGAATGCTGTTGATTCACATACGTTGGATGCTGTGGTCAGGGCAGTTGACCTGGGAATTGTGGAAGCTTTTCTAATCGGGGATGTTGCTTCTATCGAATCGCCACACCTGTTCGAACAAAAGCTTTCGCCGTTTATTCACATAATTGATATCCCGGAAGTTCATGTGGCTACCCTTGAAGCTGTACGAATGGTAAAAGAGGGAGAAGCTGATATTCTTATGAAAGGGTTGGTAAATACGGATGTATTATTGAGGGCTATCCTGGACAAAGAAAAAGGGATATTGCCTGCAGGGAAAGTACTTACTTTCAATGCTGCCATGGAAATCCCCGGATACCACAAACTGGTATTCTTTACCGACCCGGTAGTTATTCCTTCGCCCAACCTGGTACAACGTACCGCTATGATCAAATATTCTATCGAAATGGCGTATAAATTTGGCATCCCGAAGCCTAAGATTGCATTGATTCATGCTACCGAAGTAGCCAACCCGAAAATCCCGTATATGCAGGATTACCTGGACATCATGCAAATGTGGCGTAACGGGGAATTCGGGGATGTAATCATGGATGGACCACTGGATATTTTCCTGGCGCTGGACAAGGAACGGGGAAGCATAAAGAATGTCCCGACACCGGTTCTTGGTGATGCCGATATCCTTATTTTCCCAAACTTTGAATGTGCGAATTGCTTTTACAAGGGATTATCGCTTTTTGCCGGTGCCGAGATGGGAGGATTGCTGCAGGGCACCGATAAACCCGTGGTTCTGACTTCACGCAGCGAAAGCATTGATTCGAAATTCTACAGCATTGCTATGGCGTGCGTGATTGCATAATTCTGTGTTCCGTGTTCTGTGTTCCGCGTTTCGTGTTCCGTGTTCCGTGTTCTGCGTTCCGTGTTTTGAGTAAGAAGCTTCTATCATCTGTTCAAGTGACAGATTTGAATAATATCGCGAAGCTAATTTCATGTAATCATAGCACCGAATGTAAATATCACGAAGTACTATCATTTGGCTTTCAGAAATTCAACCATTTTCTTAGCAGCTTTGGAAGCAGCACCAGGTCCACCCAATGAGTCTTTCATTACATTATATTCATGGAGCATATTTTCGCGGTAGGTCTTATCATGCAGGATATTATCCAACTCTTTTGATACATTCTCAACAGTAAAGAAATGAGCCATCAATTCTTTCACCACTTCTTTTTCGGCTACCAGGTTCACCAGCGAAATGTACTTCACCTTCACAAAGTAATCCTTTAACAACATCATAAACCGGCCGAAATACACATTGTACACCACTACCTGTGGTGTTCCTATCAGAGCCGTTTCGAGTGTAGCCGTACCTGAATTGACCACGGCAGCTTTAGCCTGCTGAAGCAATTCATAGGTTTGATCGAATGTAATCCGCACACTTTTATCTTTCAACAAAGATTTATAAAAGGATGGAGCAATGCCCGGAGCACCTGCAACAATTGCCTGGTATTCAGGAAAACGTTGAGTAGCCTGAATCATACGGGGCAGGCAGGCTGATATTTCCTGTTTTCGGCTACCTGCAAGCAGTGCAATGATGGGTTTTTTTGACAGCTTATTGATCGTGCAGAATTCACTAAAAGTCTGTTGTTGGTTTGGCCGTGCTGATATGGAATCAACAGATGGGTTGCCTATGTATTCAACGGGGTAGTTATGGCGTGCATAAAATGTAGTTTCAAAAGGAAAGATAGTGAATAATTTATCTACATACTGCTTAATAGCCTTTATGCGGTGCTCTTTCCAGGCCCATATCTTAGGGGAAATATAATAATAAACCGGGATATTCAGTTTTTCTTTCGTAAACCGTGCCATTGGCAGGTTGAAACCGGGATAATCTACCAAAATAACAACATCCGGTTGATAACTAATGATAGCCTTCTTGCATTCATTGATATTATTCAGTACTTTCCGGGCATTCTTCAATACTCCCCAAAAACCCATAAAAGCCATTTTACGATAGTGCTTTATCATTTTTCCACCCTGAGCCTGCATTAAATCACCTCCCAAAAAACAAAAATCAGCCTGAGCATCTTCTACCTTAAGCTCCCGCATTAAATTCGATGCATGCAAATCGCCTGAAGCCTCTCCGGCAATGATAAAGTATTTCATGGTTTAGTTGATTGGTTGATTGGTTGATTAGTTAATTGGTTAATTGGTCGATTGGTTAATTGGTTAATTAGTTAATTGGTTAATTAGTTAATTGGTTAATTAGTTAATTGGTTAATTAGTTAATTGGTTAATTGGTTGATTGGTTAATTAGTTAATTGGTTAATTTGTTAATTGGCTAATTGGTTAATTGGTTGATTGGTTAATTAGTTAATTGGCTAATTGGTTAATTGGCTAATTGGTTAATTGGTTGATTGGTTAATTGGTTGAGTAAGTGAGTTGACTGATTTAATTAAGAAACTGTTTAATAGTTGCTATGAATTAATTTAACGTGTTAATTAACTGATTAGCCCAAAAAGCCTGATCCAACCAATTAACCAATTAACCAATCATCCAATCAACTAAGCATAAAGATACTGGCCACCAGATACGGCATGCCTCCTACCATCATGCCTGTTGCTATTTTAAAGCTATCGGTTTTATAGAATACAAATACAAAGAGCAAATCGGGCATAATAGAGAGCAACATCAATTTTCCAAGGATAATACCTGGATAGAGTTGTTTTATAGTTTCAAAAAAAGACACATCTTCCGGGTAAAACCTATTCAGGTAAATCCACATAAAAAGTACCGGAAGCAACAATCCGGGAACTAATCCATACAGGAAATGATTGAATCGTTCCATACAACAGATTTATTTTAAATTCCAGTTGCGTATTTTATCCATGGCATCGTAGGCAGTAAGATCAATTTTGGTAGGAACAATGGAAATATAGCCATGGTCTAAAGCCCATTCATCAGTATCTTCAGATTCAGGTTCATGGTTTTCAAAGTTACCTGTCAACCAGAAATAAGCACCACCACGGGGATCAGTACGTTTGGCATATTCTTTTGCCCAACGGCCATCACACTGGCGTGCAACAAGTATTCCTGCTATTTCACCTATCGGAGCATTTACATTCAAACAGGTTGCATGTGGCAAGCCATGCTTTAATGCTTCACGGGTAATCTGCAACACATATTTCTCAAAAAAAGAAAAGTCAGCATCCAGGGAATGATTCGTAATGGAAAAGCCAATGGACAAGATACCATTTTCGCAGCCTTCCAGAACAGCCCCCATGGTGCCCGAATAAATCACATTAATCGCCGAGTTGGAGCCGTGGTTTATCCCTGCAACAACTAAATCGGGCCTTCGTTCAACAATTTCATTCAGGGCAAGCTTCACACAATCGGTAGGAGTACCTGTACACATATAACGGATAAGACCTTCTTTTTCTTCTATTTTCTTAAAACGAATGGGATGGGTAACCGTTAGTGCATTCGACTGAGCCGAGCGAGCTCCATCAGGAGCTACTACCACAACATCACCTATTTGGGTCATTAAACGGGTCAACACTTCTATTCCCGGGGCATCGTGCCCATCATCATTGGTAATTAAAATCAACGGTCTGTTCATATCTATATATCTAAAATCTATCGTTTAAAGCAAATTCACTACGATCAATCCGGTTCAACCCTTGTTGAGTTTCCAACTTGTTGCATACAGGAATATCGAACTGGCAATTATAAAATAGAGCAAATCCCTTGAATCGATCACTCCACGGCTCATTGATTTATAATGAGCATGAATCCCAAGCGAGTCAAGCAACTGTACGGATTGTCCGGAAGTGAAGAAACCGGTCAGCACTTCAAAGCCGTAGAAAGCAAAGAAAGAAAGCACTACTGCTACTACAAATGAGATAATCTGATTATTTGAGAGTGATGAGGAAAAAGTACCAATGGCTACATAAACGGCTGCCAGGAAAAACAGGCCGATAAATGATCCCCAAAATGCTCCGGAATCAACATTTCCTGCCGGTTCAGCCATTGTAGAAACTGAGAAATAATAAATCAAAACAGGGAGGATTGCCAATGATACCAACACAAGACCTGCCAGGTATTTTCCCAGCACAATCTGCATTTTGCTTAAAGGTTTTGTTACGAGCAATTCCCAGGTACCGGTTTGCATTTCTTCGGCAAATAGTCGCATGGTAATAGCCGGACAAAGGAACAGGAACAGCCAGGGAGCCAGATAAAAAAGTCCATCCACATTGGCATACCCTGCATCAAGTATATTGTATTCACCCGGTATAACCCATAGAAACAAACCTGTGAGAATTAAAAATATGCCAATAACAATGTATCCTGTTGCATTACTAAAAAAGGTACGCAATTCTTTTTTGAAAATTGTAAACATGGATTATGTAGTTCAATTACCGATTCTATTTCTTACTTTTTACATTCAAAAGCCTTTATTTGCAATTGATTTTTGTTACATTTGCGGTGTCAAAGGTAACCAAAAAAAATGAATGGAAAAACAAATACTTCTCACGAAACCATGAAACACACCCTTTTTCCCTTCATATTTCTTTTATTGACAAATTTGCTTCAAGCTCAAACTAGTGAACCATATAGTTTCAAAATACAGGGTATTTACGGGACAATACTCCCGCACGACCAGCATGTAAAACCATTGATTGAGGATCATGTTTTGGGAACTGAATTCTCAGTTGAGTTTCAAACAGTGGGAGAAAAACCCTGGCAACAATTTAATGCATTTCCTGTTATCGGACTGGGAACTGTATGGCTCAACCTGGGAAATACGAAGAAACTGGGAAACGCCTTTGCACTTTATCCTTATATCAGTTTCCCCCTGATACGGTCCAGATACTTCAAATTAAACCTGAAAGCAGGTGCCGGAGCCAGCTACCTGACAAAAACATTCAAAAATACAAACATGAACCCTCAGGGTGGCATGCTCCCTTTTGACAGTACAAATACAGCTATAGGATCAGCACTGAATGTGTATTTCTCCGGAGGAGGAAGTCTTGAAATACCCATCGGCAGGGGTTTCAGCTTTACAGCTGAATACACCTGGAACCATATATCGAATGGCAGTACGGTAGTTCCAAATTCAGGACTCAATTTATTAAATGGATTCGCTGGAATTAAATACTCACCTAATTACAGGAAGTTTAAATTCCCTTCCAAAAAGATACTTCCGGATATTCCACGTAAATTTACTTTTGAAATAATAGCATCGGGAGGTTTTCGACAATCTTACTATTTAGACAACCGGACATATCCGATTGCCTCCATTGTATTGAGTGCATACCGGCCTATCACAAATTACTACAGGATGGGAGCAGGAATTGACGTGTTTTATGATGGAGTATACGACGGGACTTCTCTTTATAAAAGGACCTATATCACAACGAATGAATTGAGGAACAAACTGAGAGTCGGGACTTCATGGCATCATGAAATACTTCTTGGACGATTAACGGCAGGTTTTGATTTTGGTATCTATCTGTACGATCCGCTTAAAAACGCATCACCGTACCAGGATGCCAGTATTGGGACATTAAACAAACCACTCATCTACCCCTATGATATTAACAAAGAAGATGGGTGGTTTTACTCCCGGGCTACAATGAAATATGCCCTGGATAACCATCTGTTCATATCACTGGGTTTAAAAACCCACCTCCAGAAAGCGGAATTTATTGAATGGGGATTGGGATACAGGTTTTAGGAATGAGGAATGAGGAATGAGGAATGAGGAATGAGGAATGAGTTTGCTAAACTACAATATCCTATGGTACAATTGAATCAAGAAGAAGAGGAATTTCAGTTGCATCAATCCCGTTGGCGATTAGAAAAGATTTATCCTCATTGAATGTTTCAAGGAATAACTCCCAACTGTTTTGTTGCAAACTTAAACTCTTCTGATAAAAGTCAATGGCAGTTTCTAACTTGTGCTGACACCACGATATATGACCCGCATTGAGAAAATCGTGAGCATTGGGTTCATTCTCCAATAATTTCTTTACATAATAATCAGATTGCGGTATGTTCCCTGAAATGAATGAGCACCACGAAATAGCACGCCATACTTTTACATTTTCCTCGCTGGTTGCATCTAATTTAAAGTAAACACCCAATGCTTCTTTGTATCTTCCTAACTCAACATAGCAATGTCCTATCTGCATCAAAACAGACAATTGATTTGGTTTCAGGTAATCGGCCTGCAGATAAAATTCAAGTGCTTTTTCAAACTCACCCATTATACGATAACAAAGTGCAATTTTACGAACAGTCCAGATATCATTCGTTTGAATTAAATCAGATTTTAAATATGCTTCAAGTGCCTGCGGAAATTGAGAGGTCATTTGAAATGAATATCCTATTTTCTGGTAGATGGCAGCAGTTGGCGTTATCTCGTACTGAATTTTTTCAAACAATTCCAATGCCTGTATATAATGGTTTTTAGAAAAGTAATATTCAGCTATGTTTAATTTAAAATCCCGGTTTGCAGATAAAATTTCAAACAGATAGGATCGATGCATTAAGAGTGAGAAGGAGAACATATCAGAGAAATCACCATGTTGCGGATTTAATTTAAAGAACCGGAATAAATCCTGGATATACAACCTCGATATATTTTTCGAAACAACATTTGGAGTTAAAATAGCCTCATCTTTAGCCATTTCATCCAATTGTTCAGCTTCCATTTTGAATGATTGCTTCAGCATGCCACGCTGTGACTCGGGCATCTGGAGGATGCTTAAACAAAAAGAATACTTATCGGAATTGCACATGATATTATTGCTTACAAAAGCAGAAAGCAATGTCTTGTCTTCCGTTTTAAACAATTCATTTATGGCTGAATTCTGGAAATCGAAAGGAATGAACCAGTTCGTGAATTCCGAGAAAAATGGAAAATTCTTGAGTAATGAGAATGTGCTCATATACACATCTGCTCCTTCCAGCTGAAGTTCACTTAGCTCTTTCAACTTATCCGATACTCCACTCTGTTCAAGAAGATCCTGCCATTCAGGGTTCTCCTCACCCCACTCATCAGAGTTTAGCAAAGTGTCGGCATCCATTTTATCCTTCAACATAGGACTGATCTTCATCACTTCAGGTAGTATTTCTTCCTGCATTTTCTTAGTGATCTTTTCAGTTTCAGCAGTGGCAATAATCTGAATAATGATATTCTGAAAGTTATCAACGATATGATGATCATCGGCTAACAGAACCAATCGATTTCGGATTGAAGGGAAAAAAGGTAAAAACCGGTTATATCTTGCCATTACAAAGCACAAACCAACCAATGCGCGTTGTTTCACCTTCTGATCATCAACCAGGCAGGCATCAAACAACAACATAAGCTTATTTTCATCGAACATGCGCCACAGATTCAACGTAAGTGCTGAAATTAAAACCGTTTTTTCTATCCAACCAGGATAATCCGTTTGCATTGCCTCATTGAATAGTATCTTTTCCTGGGAACCGATAACTGTTGACAGCCAAAACAGCCCAAACAACTCAGGGATTAGCGACTCATAATTAGAACGTAGCCTTTTAAGTTCAACAGGTTGTATATCCTCACCGCTTTTAATTAATGCAGTCTGACTGTGGTAGTATTTTAATGCATTGAAAAGATCAACTGTTGTATGATGTCTTTTTGTATGGGGATAGTAACGTTTTTGAGTATATTCATAATTGGAAGAATTCCTCAAAATGAGTTCTTCCCTTAACTCTGAATTTAAGACAAATATCTTGGCTATTAATTTATTATATACGGTTTTGCGCTGGGGATCATCAATACCGGTTATATAGTAGTGAAGTAAAAAACGATAATTTTGCTCCAAATCATCTAACCGGTCGGCGTATTCACCAATTTGCAACTCATCAACCAAAACCCTGATTTTATCAAATGCATTTTTCACCTGCCCTGAAACAAGGAAATGTGATATGGATTTAAAGGTTGCATGAATCTGTCCTGCGTTCATATTTTTGAAGTTTGTTGGAATTCAAGAAGTAATTACAACTATAAAACCAACTTTTTGTGAGCTTGTTTAAATAAAATGTAAAAATTACGAACAATTAGCAAAATAAAATGTGTAGCGTACCGATACGAATTTTTGTTACTCAGAAGAATATAATGCGGTTTATTTTGGAATTAATAATCAGTGTAAATTAGAGTAGTTAATGGATAATCTATATCATTAACCCATCTTACTGATTTTACGAAGTCTTTCTTCGTCTATTATTTTCAGTTTACGACCATCCATGGCAATTACATGCTCATTTACAAAATTGGAAAGTGTCCGGATAGCGTTTGAGGTAGTCATATTGGATAAGTTGGCCAGATCCTCGCGAGAGAGATAAATACTGATTGTAGCTCCATCTTCCTCCATACCATAATTGGTTTTGAGCAGTAGAAGTGCCTCTGCCAGTCTGCCACGGATATGTTTTTGAGTAAGATTTACGGTACGGGCATCGGATGCTGCCAGATCGGTTGCTAATTCTTCTAAGAAACGGTAACAAAAAGCATTGTTGTGTCTTAATATAGACAAAAAGATCTCTGCCTTTATCATATAAACAACAGAGGCTTCGAATGCGGTAACATTGGTGTTGTAGGTTTCATTTGCAATAATAGCCCTGTAACCGAAATGTTCTCCCGGTTTTAGCATTCTGATAATTTGCGAACGGCTTCCTACTCCTTCTTTATACACTTTTACCTTACCACTGGCAAGTATCATCATATGAGTTGGCAATTCACCCTCACTATGAATGATTTCATTCTTTTTAAAAAAATGAACTGTGTAATTGTTACGTATAAATTGCCTTTCATCCGGTGTTAAAACATCCCAAACGGTTAGAATCTCTTCCAGAGACTTGAGATCAGAAACATGCTTTTTTGCCATATAATTTTGGAACAAATATGTTTGACAACAATGTTATAAAGCACAAATTTAGTAATTTTTTGAGATAAACATACCAATTATCAAAAAAATCCATTTAATAATTCAAAAAATAAATTTTTTGTGTCATAATTTCAATTACAAATTGTATATTTTAATTTAAACATTTTTTGCGCGGGTAATCATTAAATCTTTTCCTAAAATAATTAAATAAATAGAATTACTTTTGTAGAATCTTATAAAATAAATTTTAGATGAAAAGATTCTCAATCATTGCAATTCTTCTCCTATGCATTTTAAGTTCAAATGCACAACAAATCTCATTCAGTGATTCCGCCGTTATTAGTTTGATTACGTGTTCTCCGGGTGAAGAAGTTTATTCTAAATTCGGGCATACTGCTATCCGGATAAATGATGCAAAAAGTGGAAATGATCTGGTTTTCAATTACGGCATTTTCAGCTTTGAAACCGAAAACTTTTATTACAAATTTATAAAAGGAGAAACGGATTATCAATTGGGGATCTATGATACCAGGTATTTTTTACCTGAATATGCTCAACGTAATTCTATGGTGTGGGAGCAAATATTAAACCTTACCCAACCTGAAAAAAAGAATTTAATCAATTTATTATTGAAAAATTACGAACCTCAAAACAGAACATACCGCTATAACTTTGTTTTTGATAACTGTTCAACCAGACCCCGTGATAAGATCATTGGTGCACTTAACGGGTATATCAAATTTCAACCCGATACAGATTCCAAAACCTATCGCGAGTGGATAGGGATTTATGTTGGAACTGATACTTGGCTTAAATTTGGAATTGATATTGTATTTGGATTGGATGCTGATCAATTTGCCGACACGAGTGAAGGCATGTTTCTCCCGGAGAACCTAATGAATGAATTTCAAACTGCCCGTGTTATTTCTTCAAACGGTCAGATCAGAAACTTAGTAACACAAAAGAATGTATTGGTCAGTAAAAGTAATACAAATGTTCCAACCGATTCATGGCTTTTTAAACCGGCTACAATCTCTCTGGTTTTACTTCTTATGGGAATTATCTTAACGGTTTGGGATGTAAAAGAAGGAAAACGACATTTTAAAGCTTTTGACACGTTTATATTGTTTATAACCGGATTAGGAGGGCTTATTGCTTTTTACCTGACGTTTTTTTCGTTACATCCGTTAGTCAGATCAAATCTAAATTTACTCTGGCTAAACCCCCTGAATATCGTTCTTGCTTTTCTAATCTGGATAAAACCTTTACGGGTCGTTTTGTTTTATTATCAGATGGTAAACATTCTATTAATCCTGGGAGCATTAATCGTTTTTGCGGTATCCCTTCAAACGTTTAATATAGCAACTTTTCCCCTTATTGTACTTTTATTAATGAGAAGCACCAGTTGGTTTGCCTTAACAAAAAGGAAAATCTTTAAAAGCCAAAAAATATAACCATAAAATACATCATAACAACATGGTAAAAAATCAGCTACCTGAAACACCCATCCCATTACGTTTTGTTTGCATCATACCCGCTCGTTATAGCTCCTCTCGTTTCCCGGGAAAGCCATTGGTGGATATCGGTGGCAAGACCATGATTCAACGTGTGTATGAACAGGCCTCTAAAGCATTGCCGGATGTTTATGTAGCAACCGATGACCAACGGATTTTTGATGCGGTAATATCTTTTGGCGGCAAGGCCATTATGACTTCCTATCAGCATAAAAGTGGTACAGACCGCTGTTATGAAGCATTCTCCAAACTGGAAGAATGGTTTGATGTTGTTATCAATGTTCAGGGCGATGAACCATTTATCCAACCGGAACAAATCAGTGCATTACAGAAATGTTTTGATGAACCTGAAACTCAAATTGCCACTCTGGCAAAGAAGATTACTGAAAAGGATGGTTTTGATTTCCTGAACAATCCAAATAATCCAAAACTGGTCGTTAATTCACTCAATGAAGCTATGTATTTCAGCCGGTCGATTATACCTTTTCATCGTGGATCAGAAACCGGAGACTGGATCTCTCGTCATACTTATCTAAAACATGTGGGTATTTACGCCTACAGGGCCGATATTTTGCGTGATTTGACCTTGCTGGAACAATCACCCCTTGAGATTGCAGAGTCTCTTGAACAGCTTCGCTGGCTTGAAAACGGCTATCGGATCATGGTAGGGTTCACTGATGTAGAAACGGTTGGTATTGATACACCCGAAGACCTTGAGAAGGTAAAGGGGCTGTTGAAATAAAAAAAATACTTCAACAATCATATTCATACAAAAGGGTGTCCAAGAATAACGGACACCCTTTTAAGTGATTATGACTGTAAGAATACATCACTTCAGTTATTCTTTAATCATCTTTTGTGTGATACTACCCTTGACTGTAAACACTTTCACCAGGTAACTTCCTTTACTGAGCTGACTCAAATCTATCGTCCTGATATTGCCTTCAGTACGTTTTACCAAAACGCCAGTCAGACTATAAACATCAACCTTCTTTAATTCTAAACCTGAAGAAATTGACAGGGTATTTATTACCGGATTAGGATACAATGTCAGCTCCGATACTTCAGTATCCTGTATTCCCGTAGTAGTATATACAACGCTCATATAATAAAGGTTTGAAACATCACCTTTAGAGATAGTATGAAGTCCTGGAGTAAGTGATACTGTAACAAGACCTGCTACAGCAGTATAAGACGTTCCATCTACTTTAACTGCTTTAGCAAATGCAGCATCAAATACCAAAGTCAACGTTGATGCATTTGTTGCTGTAAATGTAATGGTTGTAGTAGACTCCATCTTAAAACCTGCTGTTAAAATTAAACCGGCATATGATACGTTTCCTGCAGTAGAATTCATATTTCCGGTAATGGTATAGAATGCACTTGTTTTTCCTGAAGCAGTAAAGTTCTGTACCATACTTACTGCTGAGTTAACTGTAATAGTTCCCGATCCTGTTGCAGGTGTACCTGCAATACCTGTTGTACTCACTGAGTAAGATACAGAAGCAGTTGGAGTACCAGAGATAGTGACTGTCTTGGCTGTTGCGTCTTTTACAAAACTGATTCCTGATGCAGGCAATCCGGTTACAGTGGCATCAGTTGCATCTCCTCCCCAAGTGAATACTATCGGAGTAATTGCAGTACCACTTGTAACTGTCTGGTTGTTGTTGGCTGGCGAAGCGAGTGTCTGGCTGGTTACGGGTGTAACTGTAATAGTTCCCGAACCTGTTGCTGGAGTACCGGCAGAACCTGAAGTAGCAATAGAATATGACAAAGTAGCCGTAGGAGTACCTGAGATCGTGATTGTCCCGGCTGAAGCATCTTTTACAAAACTAATTCCCGCTGCAGGCAATCCGGTTACAGTTGCATCGGTAGCAACGCCACCCCATGTGAAAACAATCGTGTTAATCGCAGTTCCGCTCGTCACTGTTTGATTGTTGTTGGTTGGTGAAGTGAGTGTTTGACTGCCTTCACCCTGAACAAAAACAAGCTTGCTTGTATAGTTTGTAATGGCTGCTTTCAAAGGTGCATTGACAAGGTATGATGCATCATCTACCGCATTATTAAAATGCCATTGAAAATCTCCGCCTTTGATACGTCCTGCATAGATCGTATCTTTTGCAACAGCTACAGCAGGATCGTCAATCACTAAATTTTTTACGTATAAACTGGCATCAGTATCAAAGTTGTTGTAGATATTGGCTCCCTGAAATGATTTCACCGTGGCAGGAACCTGTTCATCACGCGTTTTTGCCAGATAAGCATCAAAATCGGTAGTAGAACTTATAACACCGGCAATATTAAATGCAGGACTTGGATCGCCATAAGCAACAAAACGCATATTATTCGTCCCGATAGAAGCATCGAATGTATTATTGAATGCTTTAATCGTTCCACCATCTTCCCCTGAGAAAGTGCCCATATTATTTGGATCATTTTTCAGAGTAGTTGAATTCCAGACATCAGTTCCCTGCATAGAAGTCATCATAGGATGTTTGGCATTGCGGTAATAATTACCTTCAACAAACAACGAAGAACCCATGGTTGAACCGGCTCCGTATTTTGCAATACCATCCAGGTAGTTGTTATAAAAGTGAACTGTATAAAAGCGTACACGTGGGTGACGTGAATCGGAGTGATCGAACCAGTTATGATGATACGTAACGTACAAACCGGTTGTCGTATTTTCACTCAGACCTAAAAGACTGCTTTTTCCATTGTCGTGAAAATGATTATACGACACTGTAACATACGTCGATCCTTTAATATCCATGGCCCCGTCGCCCTTTATCTGGTCAGCATCACTTCCTGCATCGCCATAGAACATATCACAGTTGTGAACCCAAATATGATCATTATCCTGTTGCAATCCGAAATCATCACCGGCTGTGCTGTTACAGTTCATGGCTGCCAGATTTCGTATTTCAACATTTGTTGCACCCTTCACACGGAATGACCAACCATTGCAGACAGCATCATCACCAACACCTTCGGTGGTAATATAACTCAATGCATTCTGGTTATTCGTAATGAGAATATCACCATCAGCCATAATTGCAGGGTCTGTAATATTCCCTATCAGTCGTACAATCAAAGGACGCGTATCTTTCCCTTTTGCAAAACCTTCCATTATATTTTCAAATCCAACACACGGATTGGCATTAGCCCCTGTTACCGTCATTGAAATCGTATTTTTGGTATTTTGTGTAATATAAATAATCACAGCACCATCTTTGGGTGTTCCATCTGCTTTGTAAGCTCCCGGAACCCGTCCACTCTCAAATGCAAAACCTGTACGGTCCTGAGCTAATACACTAATGCTTCCGGTTGTTGTTGCTGCTCCTTCAACCCCTGAGATAACCGGCACCACTTTGATGGTATAAGTTCCGGCTGCAAGTCCCAATATATCAGCACGGAAATAAGTGCCATAGCTACGGATAAGCTGGGTATCGATCTTTCTGTCAGTAATGCCGTTGCCGCTGTAATAGACATTATAGCTTCCGGCTCCGGCAACAGGCTGCCATTTCACATAAGCTGATTCCAGCCATCCTGCCGATTCATTAATTGTAACTGTTTGGGCCCATATATTTGTCGTGGCCAATAAGACAATCATAAAAATAAGTACTCTTCTCATCATGTTGTACGTGCTTTAATTGGTTGTTTGTAGTTAACTGATTTGTATTAATTTGGACAATGCAAATATACTGTTTGATTTGAATTGAAATGTAGATAATTTGCCTGATAATGTGGAATTTTTAATGGATTGTTCTTTTATAGGTTTAAAATTTGAAGGGTTTGAAATTTGAAGGGTTCTCTTGTCCATCATGTTTTTTAGGTTATTCCTTTTTTATCTATTAGAGGTTTTACCTATTTATCTCCTATATCCTGTTTCAAATAACGGGGTGAGTTATCGGGAAGTTATTAGTAATATAAGGAATGGTATCAGGAAAAAATAAGAAAAGGAAATGGAAAAGTCGTATGCTTAGTCGCTGATTAATAGGGAATATGAAAAATGTGAGAGTGCTACAAGTGCAAAATAAAACTCAATCGGACAAAGAGTTTAAACAGAAACTCCCGAAAATTGCATGAATCAATTTTCGGGAGTCTCATACCCATTTACGGATTGATAGTCCTAAATTATTTCTGCGAAGTCAGCAATGTGTTCATCAACATACGCAGCAATTATTGATGTTTGCTTTTCTTCTATATCAAAATAAATTTCTTCCAGTTCGTCAAAGACTTCAAACTCCACATAAAGAGCATTAAACTCTTCATCGGTTGTTTCTTTTTCAAGCCGGTCTTTATTAGGATCATAAATCTCTTTGGCCCTGTAAATCAATTTAGCCAGTTCAAAGGCACCAAACTGTTTAATGGCTTTTGCAAATGGATTGGTGAAGATATACCCTCCGTATCCATTTTGGATGAGTTGAACAAAACCACCCTCACGCATTTCCTTTGTAAAGAAATGATATGCCAGCAGCGTATGTTGATTGCCATTAAGTAAAGACATATTTTCAGCAGTAAGTCCTCCACCTAAAGCAACCAGGTATTTATCGGTGAAGACCTGTAAAAATTCATCCATTCCTTTTGCAGCTTCAGCAGCTAATTCAGTATCTTTTATTTGTATCATATGTTGTTGTTTGAAAAGTTTGAAAAGTTTGAAGGGTTTGAACAGCTAGTGGTTAAAGTAGAATTTCAGCACTGTAAGCCGGTAATTGAATTTTGATTGTGCGGTTAGACACATTAAACCTGGTATTAAAAGTAGATTTCAGATCGTTTGCATTTAATTCCATGGGTAACAAAACATCAAACGCTTTTGTGTTTGCGGAGTTGTTTATAAAAACAAGTGCATTTCTATCAAAATACTTTCGTGCATACACCCAGCTATCCTTATTTGACCGGATAGTAATAAATTCCCCATAAATAAGTACCGGATTGTTCCTTCGGAGATGAGTCAGTATGGATACTTTCTTCCGAAGTAAAGATTCCCGGTTATTCAACCCTTCAAATTTCATCATTCTGCGTGAGTCAGGATCATTGGCTCCGGTCAGGCCTATTTCATCGCCATAGTATATAACCGGAATTCCGGGAATAGTCATATTAAAAGTATGCATCAGAAATAATTTATCGTAGGCAGTTGAATCAGTAATGCCGATATTCCGCTGCCAGGCAGCAGCTTTTGAATCTTCACCAAACTTCAAATCACCTGAAGCATACGCCATAAACCTTGGTTTATCATGATTCCCGGATATGTATCCCATCAGGTTATGGCTACCATAAATATACAAACTTGAATTCAGGATGGTATTCACCTGTGTCAGATCACTACCGCCAACTCCGGCAAAAGTAGTATTAGCTATATCAAAAACATTAAAATCGAATTGGCCATCAAGCATTCCGGAAGTAAGATAACTGCTGATTAAATCCGGGCTGCCATATGTTTCACCTATCTGATAAAGATTTTTTCCCAGATTATATTTTTTTATCTTAAAGGTCAGCTCCCTCCAGAATTGTTCCGGTATATGTTTACACGCATCATGCCTGAAACCATCGATCCTGAATTCTTTTATCCAGAACATAGCCGAATCGGTCATCATATCCACTACCTGCGGTTTTGAAAAATCAATTGTCGGTAAAAAGGTATCAAACCAGGTAGTGAGCCTGTAATCATTCCACCGTTCTGTATTCATTGTTCCGTCAGGCAGATACAACGGCGATGTAAACTGCGGATGTTGCTTGTAAAAAGGATGTTCAACATGCACATGATGGGCAACATAATCTAATAAGATATTCATATCCTTTTTATGAGCATCATCAACAAGGGTTCTGAATTCCTTATTGGTACCAAAACGAAAATCTACTTTAGACGATGATATTGGCCAGTAACCGTGATACCCTGAGAATTTAGTCTTCATGGGTGCATAATAGCCATAAGGCTCAGTGGGGTTCTGATTTAGCGGCGAAATCCACAAGGTATTTGCACCCAGTTTTTCAAAATAACCATCGTCCATCTTTTGTTGCAGACCAGCTAAATCACCTCCCCAGTAATCCACTTTATGGTTTACATCAGGCCGGTTCATCGGATGGTTATTTGTTTTGTCCCCATCTTTAAATCGATCGACCAACATGAAATAAATTATCTGTGCCCGTTTGTCAGCCCTGGTAATTTCTTTTGAATCAGTCAGCACTTTCCCTTTTTCCAGGGGGATAAGCACATCGTTACTAACCCCGAATTCATTACTTGCCCAAATGCGAAAATACGAACGTTTCAACTTATAAGCTTCCTTCGGGATTTCAAAAATAATCTTTCCATTCTCTATCTTTACAAGTTTATCGGGCAACCTGTAATTCTGCAAAAAGACAAACACCTCTTTTGTTCCATGTTGAGCCAGTAGAGTTATATCTTTATCCGTAAATTCAGACGTATAAAGAACCGGGGATTTATCTTTATGTCCCGCAACCTGAAGTATGGAATTAAATTTACCATATCCATTATCCACCTTGTCCGGATTATTCGTATCATGACTTTGTTCTCCGTCCAGTTTCATTTGATACAAATAAGTACCGGGACTTAAATTGAGTTTTACTTCATAGATTCCATTGTCATTCAACTTTAAATCAGGCGATAAAGATGGTGCCCAATCGTTCATTTGTCCGGCAACCTGAACTTTCTTATAGGTTTTACCCTGCGGATTATAGGTAAAGGTGTAAAGCGCTTTATCGGTTTTTCTGCAAGGAACAGAATAAGCGATTCCATTTAGCCATAGCTTTACATCCACAAAATTTTCCATATCAGGAAGTACATTCAAAATAGCAACAATTCTATTCTTATCAATCTGACATTTAAGTTTGGTTGAAGAATAAGTTATTGAATCTATCTCAGATGGATTAGCTACGAAATCCTGAAGATAAATTACGTTCCTGCCAATATTCAATGTCATTAAAGAATTTAGGTTCTTATTGTTTTCAGAATCTATGGGATAGGTAGTGGTTGGTTTACAGCCTGAAAATACGAGAACTATCAATAAAAAAAACAACAATTTATTTTTCATATGCTTTGAAAATTAGTGTTTTGCATTTTATGTTTATTCATGAACGTCTATAATCAGAACCGTTTTAGCCGGGACTGAAAGAGGAGCTTTTAATGAATATGTTTTTGAAGTTGTTATTTCAGTTCCGGCATTCTTTCCGGAAAGCATTTCTTTGAATCGAATGAGATCTACGTCTTTGGGTTGTTCGTTATTATTTGCAATTATCATAATAGTCTTATCATCATTATACCTGAAATTGACATAGATTCCATTCTCAGGGATAAATTGCTTCATCAATCCGGATTGTAATACAGGATTATTTTTACGATAATTCAATAACGTTCTCAAATAGTTGAACACTTCATTTTCAACGATTGTTCTATCTTTTACAGTAAATGCATTCCTTTTATCTTCTGCCCATCCTCCAGGAAAATCAAATCGGTGCCCCTGATAATCGCCTGGAATACCATCAAGCATAATTTCAGTTCCATAATAAATCTGAGGATAACCACGTGCTGTGAGCAACATAGCCAATCCCATTTTGTATTTATTTACATCCCTTTTTACGACAGTTGAATACCGGTCAATATCATGATTATCGAGGAAATTCATGATCATATTCGGGTTGGCATACACGAAATCCTGCGCATATAAGGAATAGAAACGAGCCATTCCACCATCCCAGCTTTCTGTTTCATTAAATGCTGAGCTGAAAACATCTTTCAGACAAAAATCCATTATACTGGTCAATCTGGAATCAAATCCATCTTTATTGTTATTGCCCGATTGATAATAGGCAATTTCAGCAGGCGTTTTCACCCAGCATTCACCGACCACATTCATATCCGGATATTCATTCCTGATAGATTGAATAAATTGCGCTGCTGTCTTAATATCATTATACGGATAAGTATCTACCCGCATACCATCAATGTTGGCGGATTCAATCCAAAAAACATATACCTGACGAAGATAATCAAAGAGCAAAGGATTCTGCAAATTCAAATCAGGCATATTCGGTGCAAACCAGCCATGAGTAAGCCGATAGCGGTCAGCCTGTGAAGCATGCGGATCGGTCCATGCCGTCATTCTATAATTGGAAGAAGTATAAACAGGCCATGTATTAAACCAATCCTTTGCAGGTATATCTTTCAACCACCAGTGGGACGAACCGCAATGATTTGGCACAACATCGATGATCAGTTTCAATCCCTTTGAATGACACGAATCGGAGAGCCTTCGATAATCTTCATTTTTCCCCAGTCGGGGGTCAATCTTATAATAATCAGAGCAGGCATAGTGATGATAGGAATATTGAGTGTCATTATTATCAAAAAGCGGGGTTGTCCATAAAGTCGTTATACCCAAATCAGCCAGATACGGGATGTTGGATATAATACCTTCAATGTCTCCACCATGCCTTGCTCCCGGGATATTCCTGTGAACACCCTGATGATAACCCTTAACGGAATCATTCGCTGTATTCCCGTTTGCAAAACGGTCGGGCATCAACAGATAAAGAGCATCGGCTCCGGTAAAGCTTTTCCTTGAAGCAGATCCATCCTGACGCTTTTTTAATTCATAAATGACTGTCTGCGTCTGCTTATTCTTTTTGAGAACAATGGTAAATCTTCCAGGAGATGCTTCTTTTGTGACGTTTAGATATAAAAAAACATAGTTTGGATTATCGGTAATTTCTTTCCTTGAAATGGTAACGCCCGGATAATCTATGGAGATATCGGCTGAACTCAGATCAGTGCCATACAACAGCACTTGAAATTCAGGTTGATTCATTTCTGTCCACCAAAAAGTAGGTTCTACACGCTGAACCCATTTCTGTTGTTTTGCATGAAGAATGGACAGTAGAAATACTGCAACAATAACTAAAACAATTCTCTTCATTTTCTGATGATTGTATAAAGATAGTAACCTAATTAAGCACCTCTTCCTGACTTTCAGATGGTACATGCACAAGTATATTGTTGACGAATAAATCTATATTATCACCTTTTATATTGTGAATAATTGTCCGGTTTTTTTCTACACGAACATTCAACTGATTGCCCCTGAATAAAATATTAAAGGCAAAAGCATTCCATTTATCCGGAATCTGCGGATTAAAAAACAGTTTACCATCTTTGACTCTCATTCCTCCAAAACCCTGTACAATTGCAAGCCATGTCCCTGCCATACTGGTAATGTGCAACCCGTCTTCCACTTCATTATTATAATCATCAAGGTCAAGTCTGGCTGTCCGCAAATACAAATCATAGGCCTTTTGCTTATCCCCGATCATACTGGCTACAATGGAATGCGTACAAGGTGAAAGAGATGATTCGTGCACCGTAAGTGGCTCATAAAAATCAAAATTCCTTTTAATAGTTGCTTTATCAAAATTATCTTCAAAGAAATACAGGCCTTGTACCACATCAGCTTGTTTGATCAATGACGATCGAACAATCCTGTCCCAGGTCCAGTTCTGATTAATAGGCAATTGTGACTCAGGAATTTCGGATGCTTTGGTGAGTGTTTTATCCATAAATCCATCCTGTTGCAGGAAAATACCCAGTTCCTTATTTTGAGGATAATACATATTTTCAATGATATCTTTCCATTGAAACACTTCGGCACTTGTGAACTGAGTATCCTGAGCAATATCTTCAAATGCCCTGAAATTGTTCTGTTTTACTTTGTCGATTGATTCAATGGCGTATTTCAGACTCCAGACAGCAATATAATTTGTAAACCAATTGTTATTGACATTATTTTCATACATGTTAGGTCCGGTTACCCCCAAAATGACATATTTGTTCTTTTCGGTTGAGATATTGACCCGCTGGCACCAAAAACGCGCTATTCCAATCAGTACTTTTAATCCGTATTCTTCCAGGTAAGTCTGGTCACCGGTATACTGGATATAATTATAAATTGCATAGGCAATTATTCCATTACGGTGAATCTCTTCAAACGTAAATTCCCATTCATTATGGCTTTCGCCACCGTTGAAAGTAGAAACCGGGAAAAGTGCAGCACCATTTGTAAAGCCAAGCTTTTCTGCATTTTGTATTGCCCTTGGCAAGTGCCTGAAGCGATAAAGCAACAGGTTCTTCGAAACATTCTGAGGGGTAGTACACAAATAGAACGGAATACAAATAGCTTCAGTATCCCAACGTGTAGCACCTGCAAATTTTTCACCGGTAAAACCCTTGGGACTTATATTTAAACGCGCATCATCTCCGGCATACGTCTGGTTGAGTTGAAAAATACTATACCTGATAGCCTGCTGGGCTGCAATATCGCTGTCGATAATAATATCGGAATGCAGCCATTTTTGCGCCCATACAGCTGTATGTTCTTCAAACAGTTGATTCCATCCTTTATTTTTGGCTGCACGGGCTAACGTGCATGCTCGTTCTGTCAGTTCTTCCCTTGGGTGATTCAACGAGTTGATAACCGCAACATATTTATTCAGACAAACCGTATCACCAATGCGAACATCAGTACCCACACTAAATCCTGCCACTTTTTCCTTTTCAATCTTCGTGGGATTTACATTCAGTTGCTCGTTGTTTTTATACAACACATAGGTCAGTGCAGCACACACATGAAAATCCATCCGGCGAGTCTGAACCCATAAATGCGATACATCCTGTTCTGTCTTCGTTTGTAAAACATTCCAGAACTGTTCGTTATAATTTGTGTCAGTGTTCCGCACATCTCCATCAATTAAAGGCAGGAATGATATTCGTCCTTCATAATTCAATGATTTCACTGAATAGCTGATGGCACCAACCTCCGTCTCAGCCATACTCAGGAACCTTTTTACAGATACCTGAATCCGGTGACCTTTTGAGGATATTGCTTCAAATGTCCTTTCCAGGAATCCTTCGCGCATATTCAGCACTCGTCTGAAATTACGGATATCCCATTCGGCCAGATCCAGCCTGTCATCATTCAAACGGACACTGATTGCAGTCCAGTTAGGAGCATTGATTATCCTGTCGTTCGTTTCTGAATACCCATTTTTCCAGTTTCCCCGTTCGGCTTTTTCAGGATAATATATTCCGGCAATGTACGAACCCAGCATCGTTTCACCCGAATAATATTCTTCAAAGTTTGCCCGCTGTCCGATATGGCCATTACCAAGACTAAAAATGCTTTCTGAAGCAAGTTGTTTATTAACATGAAATCCCTCTTCAATAATGCACCAAGGGTCGGTTTGCAAATATTTATTCATAGCAGTAAATTATGAAATAAGATTATATGGAGTTAAATAAATTATATTTTAAAAATGTTTTAAATCAGTACGGGCTTTTCATCATGCACTTTGTCTTCAACCCATAAAACGCATATGGCTGCAACAATCAAAAAACAACCAGACATAATTAATGCAAATATAGCCTGTGAGTCAAAAAGTCGTTTTACAATCATGCCGCCAAAGATTCCGTTAATAATTTGTGGAATGGTGATAAAAATATTGAATATGCCCATATAAATACCCATCTTCCTGACAGGGAGTGCCGGAGCTAATATGGCATATGGCATGGATAAAATACTTCCCCACGCCATTCCCACACCAACCATAGAATAAATCAACGTGGTAGGGTTTGTAATAAAATAGATCGATAATAGCCCGGCTGCTCCTGCTAACAATGATATACTATGCGTCATTTTACGGCCTATCTTATATGCAATAGCCGGCAACAGAAGCGCATAAATCATGGCAACCCCGTTATATACCCCGAATAAGATTCCTACCCAATTCCCGGCTTCCTGATAAAGTGGTGATTTAGTATCGGCCACTGGTAGTCCATATACATGCTGAGCCAAAGCAGGGGTTGTAAACACCCACATTCCAAATAATGCTATCCAGGAGAAAAACTGTACCAATCCCAGTTGTTTCATGGTTTTTGGCATAGCAGCAATATCCCTGAAAATATCTGAGAATTTACCTTTTTCCTCAACAATGTGTTTTTCACCGGCATTAAATTTTTCAAGTTCTTCCGGTGAGTATTCTTTCGTACTGATAACTGTCCAGAGAATGGTTAGAATCATCACTGCTGCTCCAATATAGAAAGAGAATACAACATTATCCGGTATTCCACCATTCGTAGCCACTTTTGAAATACCCATCCAATTGCCCAACACATACGGCAACCAGGAGCCTATGACTGCCCCTATTCCAATTAAAAAGGTTTGGATTGAAAAACCCAGTGTGCTTTGATCAGCAGGCAGCATATCAGCTACCAGTGCCCTGAATGGTTCCATGGCCACATTAAAGGATGCATCCATAATCATTAAAAAACCTGCCCCTATAAACATGGCAGGCAGAATACCTGCAAAGACTCCGGCATTCGGCATAAGGATTAATGCAATAGCTGCCATGATAGCACCTGCCAGAAAGAAAGGACGACGACGTCCCAGCTTCGTCCAGGTATGATCGGAATAATGTCCTATTATCGGCTGAATAATCATCCCTGTAATAGGTGCTGCCAGCCAAAACCAGGATAGTTGCTCAATATCAGCCCCGAATGATTGGAGTATACGGCTTGCATTGGCATTCTGTAACGCATATCCGAATTGTATTCCCAGAAAACCCATGCTTAAGCTGAGAATCTGAAAGAAGTTGAAGTGAGGCTTCGGTTTATGGGTTTGAAGAGTTTGAGAGTTTAAAGAGTTTGAAAGTTTCATTACGCTAGATGTTTGACAGTTTTAGATAATTCTTTTCGGTTAACTACGCTTAAGGATTTGAAGGGTTTGAAGAGTTTGAAAGTTCTATTACGCTTGATGTTTGACAGTTTTAGTTAATTCTTTTCGGTTAACAAAGTAATTAAATGTTTTACTAAATATTATAAAGTTTTTTTGAATTTATTCCCTTTTATGTCCGAGTTAATTAAGTAATTCATTAAATTTTTAATTCCTATTGAGATTGTGGTTGATTCATCAACCAGAGTTTGTAATTCAATTTCATCAATATAATCGAAGTCAAAAGCCCGGTAACTCTGTGATCGGGTTTCAGCACACGATCCTTTAGCAATAGATAAGAAACTGATAAATTCCTTATTCCCCTCTCTGTCGAATCCTTCAGCAATATTATCCATTACCGAGCCTGATGATCGTAATATCTGTGATTTAAGTGCAAAATCTTTCGTAAATTCTTTCTTCTTTGTCTTTTCAAATATTAATTTGCAAAACATTCTTGATTTTTTCCAAATGTCTAAATCTTCAAAGCGATTAATTGTAGCCATAGGTAATGATTTTAAGTATTTATATTAATTCAAAATTTACCAATTTATAAATTAAACTCAAACTCTTCAAGCCCTCAAACCCTTCAAACTCTTCAAACCCTTCAAACTCATCAAACTCATCAAACTCATCAAACTCTCAAACTCTTCAAACTCTTCAAACTCTTCAAACTCTTCAAACTCTTCAAACTCTTCAAACCCTTCAAACCTTTCAAACTCTTCAAACCCTTCAAACCCTTCAAACCCTTCAAACTCATCAAACTCTCAAACTCTTCAAACTTTCAAACTCTTCAAACTCTCAAACTCTTCAAACTCTTCAAACTTTCAAACCCTTCAAACCCTTCAAACTCTTCAAACTCTTTCCTACCTCGTCGTTCCCCTGATAATCAGATTTGTCTTTACAATCTTATTGGTATACTGACCCTGTGTTTCACCGTTTATTTTGGAAAGGAGTAATGCGGCAGCGTTTTTGCCCATTTCGTAACCATGTTGTTCCACAGTGCTAAGCATAGGGTCACAGGCCTTTGCCAGTTCGCCATCGGAGAATCCGAAGATAGCCACATCCTGTGGTATACGGAGTTTGGCAAGCTTAACAGCATACAGGATGCCGGCAGCACAATGGTCGTTGATGGCAAAGAATCCATCGGGTCTGTTTGGTAAATCGAGGATTTCAGGAGTAATGATAATGGCTTCTTCACGTGTATCGCACACCCTAATCAACAAATCATCCACCGAGATATTGTATTTCCTGAGTGCATCCATGTACCCGTTCTTACGGTTCTTTGATATTTCCAAATGAAAAGGGGAACTGTAAAAAGCTATCCGTTTACAACCAGTCTGAATCAGGTATTCCACCGCAGCAAATGCCCCGGCGTAGTCATCTACCACTACACGGTCGGTATTGATTCCGATACAGATCCTGTCGAAGAAAACCAATGGTATATCGCTGTCGATGATATCCTGAAAATGATCATAATTCGTTGTATTTTTTGACAGACAGGCTAATACACCTGACACACGGGTGGCAATCAGAGCTTCAGCATTCCGCACTTCTTTCTCATAATTCTCACTCGACTGGCAAATAATCACATTATACCCCTGTAAGTTTGCAACTTGCTCGATACCCGAAAGAATGGAAGAGAAAAAATAATGCACGATTTCAGGCACAATAACGCCAATTGTATTATTCTTGCTCGTCCGAAGGCTTAAAGCCAATGTATTCGGCTTATAATTAAATTCTTTGGCATATTTATTAACCGCATCCTTCGTGGCCTGACTTATATCCGGATGATTTTTCAGTGCACGCGATACTGTTGAAGGAGAAATGCTGAGAGCTCTTCCAATATCTTTTATTGTAATCTGGGGTTTTTTCATATCTAAATCATTTTTTTAGAAATAATCAGGTTAAAGACAGTTAGCTTTGTCCTATATAAAAGGACCCTATAATACAACTCCGGACAATCGGAATGACATAATTTCAAAAACATCGGCCTCTATGATACTTGCGTTTTAGGTATAAAGGGAAATCAGTGAGACTTTATTGGGGGTTCTGAGGGGGTTCAATGAGGTTTACCCCTCCTAACCCCCAGGCAACCCCCTCGCAACCCCCAGGTAACCCCCTCGGAGCAACGGACAAATGACCATGAAACAATTCAGTTGGATCGTCAATTGGACGAAGCAATATCCGGCATTAAAAAATAGTATATGGAGAATAATTCTCCCGATAACCATCGGAATTAAAATAAGACAATATATTGTTCCGAATATTTAGTATCAGTTCACCACCTCGAATATGCTCTCTCTTAGTTTCCTTATTGCTACCTTTTATCATTAAAAGGTTATGTAATCCAAAAGTATCTTTGAGTCAATTAAACGCGAATTATATCTTCAGTTTGACAGGATACTGAATACATCCTAAATCAGACAAGAACCGTTACAAGACAAAATTGAATATTATTTGAATTCACTCTTACCTTGAAATCAGGTACTGTTTTTAGTGCTTTTCGTACTGAATTATTGGAACAAATTCAATAAAACAGTATGCTTCAAACGCGTTCTTTGCTTTCTTACTAACCAGTATAAATGGAATTCATTTTATTACTGCAGGTGAATATTCATGAAGCTTCAATTCATACAAATCATCACGATTTAATTCATACTGGCTGTTAAACACATTATTACAATTCACCTGCCAACACAGGATTTGTAATTCAACAAAAAACGGATTTATACAGTCAATAAATTCACTTAAAAAAGCTTCCACAAAAATAGAACAGATTATCCGAATAAAAAACTTTTTTAGAATAAATTTAAAATCTAATTCGCAAACGTTTGCGTAAGTTTTTCGAATCATAATTACAGGACCGGTATTTTAAATAAACATTAATACTCTATTTTTGCCATCATAATAAATGTTTAACTGATTTGAACTCTTTTTAAATGAACTTTTCACCAAAGCAGTTGTTAGAAAGAGAAAAATGAGTTTTATTCATTTTTTATATCAAATAATTACAAGTTTCAACCTTAAAAAAACTTAATGCATGAAGTACAATCACTTTAAGCACAAAATGCGTGCATTTGTTGCTGTTTTAGCGATGTTTGCACTTGGCATGACAGCCAGTGCTCAACAAATGTCAGTTTCCGGGATTGTTAAAGATGCTAAGACCGGGGAACCAATCCTTGGGGCAAGCATTCTTGAAAAAGGCACCAACAACGGTGTTATCACTAATTTTGAAGGAGCATTTACGCTTTCGGTTTCTTCAAAATCCACTCTGGTAGTCCGTTATTTAGGCTATCTTATCGAAGAAGTTCCAGTAAATGGAAAAACAACCCTTGTTATTCAACTAAAAGAAGATGCTATTGCCTTAGGGGAAGTAGTGGCAATTGGGTATGGTAGTGTCAAGAAATCCGATGCTACCGGAGCTGTCGTAGCCCTGAGTGCCGACAAAATCAACAAAGGTTTAACAACTTCAATTACTGACATGTTAGGTGGTAAAGTAGCCGGCTTAAACATTACCACAGCAGGTGGTGCCCCGGGTGCAAATGCAACTGTACGAATCCGTGGTGGATCCTCCATCATTGCAAGTAACGATCCGTTGTATGTGATTGATGGAAATCCCATTGATGGTAGTACAGTTAGTGGATTGCAAAATGCACTTGCCGAACTGAATCCGCAGGATATTGAAACATTTACCGTGTTGAAAGATGCTTCGGCAACTGCTATTTACGGATCCCGGGCTTCGAATGGAGTTATCCTGATTACAACAAAAAAAGGATCGATGGCACAAAAGTTCTCAGTTACCTATAATGGAAATGCTTCCTACAGTACAATCGACAAACAAATCAGTGTGTTAAATGCATCACAATATACCAGTTTTATTAAACAGAAATGGGGACCTACTTCATCTCAGGCTGGTCTATTAGGAACATCAAATACCAACTGGCAAGATCAGATTTATCAAACATCCACCAGCCAGGACCATTATGTTACTGTAAGCGGATACACAGGGAAATTACCTTATCGGGCTTCGGTAGGATATACCGACCAAAACGGTATTTTAAAGACCTCTAATTTTCAACGTGTCACAGGAGCCATTAATTTAAATCCATCATTCCTTGATAATCATTTGAAAGTAGATGTCAATTTAAAAGGAACTTATTCTGCCAGCCGATTTGCTGATGTAGGTGCAATTGGTGCAGCACTTGAATTTGACCCCACTCAACCGGTGTATAACTTAAAAACCGATGGTACTCCGGCAAGCATTTACGGAAATGGATATAAAATGTGGCTTGGAAGCGATGGAAAACCTATCAATATAGCTACTGCAAATCCATTATCCGTTTTGAACAGCAAAAAAGATGTATCAACAGTATATCAGAGTTTAGGAAATGCATTGTTTGATTATACATTTCATGGATTTTCTGATTTACGTGCCCATTTGAATCTGTCCTACGATTTTACAAAAGCTAATGGAACAGTTGATTACCTTGAAAATTCACCGATGACGTATGTCTGGGGAGACCATAAGGAAGTGGGTAAGGGACCGAGTCAACACAATGCTTATTACAATTTAAAAAGTAATACCCTGTTGGAATTTTATTTGAATTACACAAAGAAAATTGGTATTCATTCGATAGACCTCTTGGGTGGATATTCGTATCAACATCTTTATTATACGAAATGGAATACCACCGATTATAGTGATGCTGCCAACTTTATTCCGCGAAAGGATTCCCCGAGTGAATTGTTTCTGGTTTCATTCTATGGCCGTTTAAACTATACATTACTGGATAAGTATCTTTTTACAGCTACATTGCGTGATGATGGAACATCCCGTTTTAGCAGTACTAACCGTTGGGGATTATTCCCTTCGGCAGCAGTAGCCTGGAAAATGCAGGAAGAATCATTTCTTAAAGATGTCAGTTGGTTAAGTGAGCTGAAATTACGTGCCGGATATGGAGTTACAGGACAACAAAACGTAAGCACTGATTATTACACTTATATTCCAACATACACGGCAAGTAATTCCCCTGACGCACTTTATCAATTCGGAAGTAACAATTATTATTTACTTCGTCCGGCACCTTTCAATGCAGGTTTAAAATGGGAATCAACGACCACGTATAATGCCGGTTTAGATTTTGGCATCTTACAAAACAGATTTACACTGAATGTAGATGTTTATAGAAGAATCACGAATGACTTATTAAACACTATACCCATTCCAGCAGGTTCAAACTTTATAAACAGATTGTTGACTAACGTTGGAAATCTTCAAAACCAAGGGATAGAAGTAACCCTGGGTGGAAGGCTGATACAAACAAAAGATTTTAACTGGGATTTAAATTACACATTTAGTTATAATCAAAGTAAAATTACCAAATTATTCCGTGCAGGAGGTACCAGTGGTGTACCGGGCGGTGGAATCAGCGGTGGTACCGGAAATAACATTTATCTGTTTCAGGTAGGATATCCGATAAATTCATATAATGTAAAAAAACAATTATATGATACGAATGGCCAACCAATTGAAGGAGCTTATGCTTCCATTCCGGGAACAACTGATAATATGTATATTGATCACCATGCTGCTCCGGACTACATCATGGGTATGTCGTCAAGAATGACTTATAAGAGTTGGTTCTTTAACTTCTCTTTACGTTCAAATATAGGAAACTATAACTACAACAACGTTCAGTCAAGGTTGGAATTCCAAAACAATTCATATGACAGTTCAGGATTTCTGAAGAATATAGCTACTACAGGATTGACTACAAAATTCAATAACGCACAATATTTTTCCGATTATTATATTCAAAATGCATCCTTCTTAAAACTGGATAATGTAACGTTGGGATATTCTTTCAAGAGAGTATTTAATACGGCTTTGGCAGCGAGTGTATATGGAACTGTCCAGAACGTGTTAACAATAACAAACTATAAAGGTTTGGATCCTGAAGTTGATGGTGGTATTGACAATAATATATACCCTCGTCCAAGAGTGTTTTTAGTTGGATTGAAACTTAACTTTTAATTAGCAAATGACAATGAAAAAATATAAATTAATAAGTAACCTGGTAGTTGCAGTTGTAGCAACAATATCATTCAATTCATGTACGAACGATTTGAATGTGACACCATTGGACAAAACTGTAACAACATCGAATGTTACGTTTTCGAACAAATCGACTCCTTATGTAGACTTTTTAGCTAAAATATATGCCGGTTTATCAACCGGTGGCATCCAGGGAGGCGATAATCAGGTAGATATAGTCGGATATGATGGAGGTAGCCAGGCCGGGTATCTTCGTCCATTGTGGAATCTGCAGGAATTACCTACAGACGAAGCTATGTGCGCATGGAATGATCAAACAGTTCAAAACTTCCATGCTCTTTCATGGACTCCTTCCGATATTTTTATTGAAGGGTTTTATGAAAGATTATATTACCAAATCACTATTGCCACTTCTTTTTTACAGGAAACAACACCTGCTAAACTGACATCACGAGCAGTTTCGACCACACTGAAAGATTCAATTAATACATTCAGGGCAGAAGCCCGCTTTATGCGTGCTTTGGCTTATTATAATGTATTGGATATGTTTCGGAATGGTCCAATGGTAACTGATGACAGTCCTATTGGAACTGCCACACCTCCACCATATGCCACTTCACAACAGATATTCAATTATGTTGAAAGTGAATTGACTGCAGCTCAAACAGATTTAAAAGCCCCGGTAGTTGGATTCAGTTCTACACAATTCGGACATGCCAATAAGGCAGCAGCATCAGCACTCCTGGCTCGTTTATATTTGAATGCTAACACAATATTGGGAACAACAGATCCAAAGTATTACACTTCATGTATAACTAATTGTCTTAATGTAATCAATGCAGGTTACATTCTGGAACCTGTTTACAAGAATATATTTACTTCTGATAATTACAATTCGAAAGAAATGATTTTCCCGATTGTATTTAACGGAACTAAATTAACCTCTTATGGCGGCATGATGTTCTTAATGAGTTCGGTGGTAAACAGTGATATCCAATCGATCATTTCTTCGCCGGGTGCATGGGGTGGAAACAGATCAACACAGGAATTTGTAGCTCGTTTTAACCCTCCGGTTGGAGCAAGTTATGCAAAAACCGATGACTCGAGGTACGCTATGTTGTATACAGGTTTCAACCATCCAAGCATTGATGACAATTCACAATTTCCACAAGGTACTCCTTTGTTGAAATTCAGCGAAAAGAATAGTACCGGTGTAGCACCAAATCCCCTCCCTGCTTTTGCAGATACAGATTTTCCACTACTCCGTTTGGGTGATGTGTATTTGATGTACGCTGAAGCTGTACTTCGTGGTGGAACAGGAGGATCATCCACACAAGCACTTGCATATGTCAATGCTCTGAGAGATCGTGCATTTCCACTAGGAAATGGTCAGATTACCTCTACTCAATTGACTTTACCTTTCATGTTGGAAGAACGTGCCAGGGAAATGTTTAATGAAGCAGTTCGCCGTACTGACCTTGTTCGTTTCGGTAAGCTAACGGATGCCAGTTATGTATGGCAATGGAAGGGTGGCGTAAAAAACGGTACAGGTGCACAAAATTTCCGCAACTATTATCCAATTCCAAATGCTGATTTAAATGCGAATCCTAATTTGAAACAAAACACCGGATACTAATTTTATAAAAACTGTATGCTAAAAATATTAGCATACAGTTACTATAACAAATTAAAATAATCATATGAAAAATCTAAAAATATTTATTTCGATAATAGCGGTGCTATTATTCGTAGCTTGTGCTGATGATGCTAAGCTCATGATCAGCGGAACTCCGACCGCACCTGTGTTAAGTGCGCCAAACCATAAAACAACGGCTTGGAATAAAGATTCTGTGGCTTATGTAATAAGTCTGGATAGCACAGGTATTGCTGAGACATTTATTGGAACCCCGGCTAAATATGGTCAAAACACGTCAGTAACATATAGCCTGCAGATAGATAAAACGGGTAATAACTTTGCAAACCCAGTCACAATTACCAGTGCAACCAAAGATACACTTGATGTTTCAGTATCTCAGTTGTATACATTACTAACGAATCCTGCACCATCAGGTTTTAATAGTGCAGTTGGAGTTAAAGGGAATTACGACATAAGGATTATGACTAATATTGGGGCTAATCTTTTTACTCTTTATTCGAATGTCATAACTATCAAAGTAAATCCATTACCATCATTGAAACCATACACATTAGTATCTCCTAATCTTTGGTATATCATAGGTTTGGGTGATGGAAACTGGACTTATTCACCAGCAGGCATTGGAGTTTCTATGTTCCCGTTAAGTGTTACAACCGGGAAAGTATATACTAGTGCAGGTGATGGAATATTTGCGTATACAGGGTATTTTCTGGCTACAAAAACTTTCAAAATTGTAAGTGGTAAAGCAAGCGATATGGGTACCTGGAATGTTCAGTGGGGTAACAATGGAGCCGATGGCATCAATAGCCCGGTTTTCAGTAGTTCCAGTTCAAAGAATTTAAAAGTTCCAACCGATGGATATTACACGATTACGTTGAACTCAATTACCAATACACTATCAATTGTAGCTGCTTCTGCCCCGGCAAAATCCTATACAGTAATGGCTTTGTCTGGCGACTTTAATGGTTGGTCAGCAACTGCAAATCCAATTTCAGCTTTTGGAACAACTAATAACCATCAATGGTATGGTACTGTAACAGTAGCTGCAGCAGGTGGTATCAAGTTTAACAACAACAACTGGGCTAACAGTTGGGGTGATACGACTTTTCCAACTGGTTTCGGGATCAATAATGGTCCAAATGTTCCTATCACTGCCGGAACTTATACAGCGATTTTCAACGATATAGACAATTGTTACTTTTTTATCAAACATTAAATTAGAAAAGAGTTCTTCTCTGTATAGAGCAGAACTCTTTTTGTAAATCTTTATATTTATTTATTTTCAATTTCACGGACTCAGATGTAAGTCCGTGAAATTGATTATTAGTTCTAGCTAATTTCATTGCTTATATTTTATTTCTTTATCTTACCTACCTTAATTTCTTTTTACCTGTGAAATATCAAATTAATTTTCGTTCATTTCTTATAAATACAATCCAAATAAAAATGAAAAAGAAACTACTTATTTATATTTTAACCGTTTTTGTTAGTTCTCTTTCAGCTCAGGTAGTAACAACGATTCCTTCCATTGTAGTTCAACAAACAGGTGCTGCAATAACTGTCACCTTCGATGATTCATTTATTACAACGCTGAATGGCAGTGCTGGTCCTCTTTATGTTCACACAGGGGTTATCACTACGGCAAGTACCAGCAACTCCGATTGGAAAAATGTGATTACTCCCTGGCCTGCTTTAACTAACGGAATTGTGACTAATAGTGCCTTGGCAAATACGTCAGCCAATACACTTACTCACGTAGGAACAACTACAAAATGGACATTAACCATATCGGATATCAATACATATTATGGCCTTACAGCTGGTACAATTGTAACTCAGCTCGCATTTGTAGTCCGGACTGCAGATGGGACATCACAAAGCAGCAATCTGTATGTTCCGGTCTATCAACCCGGTTTAAATGTAAAATTGGCAACCCCGGTTACCAATTCTTTAATTCCTCAAGGTACAGTTTCTACCATCACTGCGAATGCATCGAATGGATCACAATCCTGCAATATCAATTTATATGTTGGTAGTACAACCAGTTCAAATATTACCGGCACCACCCCAGTCAAAACCGGAATAGGTGTTAATACCCTCACTACTACCTATACATTTAATACTGCCGACAACTTCTATATTATTGCTCAAACCACCTCAAACGGGTTGACAAAAAATGATACTGCTTACGTATGTATTGCTAAACCGCAGGTTGTCTTAGCACGCCCAGCAGGACTTAAAGAAGGATTAACAATTAATTCTGATGGGACCGTTACTTTATGCTTTTCATTAATCCGTGGAATCCCGGTATCAACAACAACACAAGTTTTCTTACTTGGAGACTTTAACAACTTTCAACTGGATAATAAATATATGATGAATGTCCAGCTCGAGAATACGACTTATGGGTTTAATACGAACTTTTACTGGTTAACACTAAGTGGATTGGATCCAAACAAAGAATACGCATATCAATATTATGTGGATGGCTTGACTGCTACAAGTTCTGTCAGGGTAGGCGATCCATATTGTGAAAAGATACTTGACCCAAATAATGATCAATATATCAATCAGACTTCTACGATTTATCCAAATCTAAAAGTTTATCCATCAACAAAGACAACCGGTATACTCTCGTGTTTCCAGATAAACCCGACCAAATATCAATGGCAAACAACAAACTTCACTCCTCCTGCACAAAATAAATTGATGATATATGAAATGCTCCTTCGTGATTTCACTCCTCAAGGGTCAGTACAGGCAGCTATCAAAAAGCTGGATTACATAAAATCCCTTGGTATTAATGCCATTGAATTAATGCCAATTATGGAGTTCGATGGCAATAACAGCTGGGGTTATAACCCAAACTTTTATTTTGCAACGGATAAAGCGTATGGGACTAAACTTGACTACCAACAGTTTATTGACGAATGCCATAAAAGGGGAATCGCAGTAATTCTGGATATAGTATTTAATCACACTTGGGGATTAAGTCCTTACTGCATGGTTTACTGGGATGCAGCTAATAACAGGCCTCTTGCAACCAATCCGTATTATAATCAGGTTGCTCCTCACCCATATAGTGTGGGGAATGATCTAAACCATAGTCGTTCTTTTGTCCGTAGCTGGTTAAAACGTTCATTACAATTCTGGCTTACCGAGTATAAAGCAGATGGTTTCCGTTTCGACTTAAGTAAGGGTTTTACTCAAACTCAGAGTACAACTACAACTGTATCTAATTATGATGCCTCTCGTATCGGTTATATAAAAGAATACTCCGATGCAATCAAAGCTGTGAATGCAAACGGATACACAATTTTAGAACATTTCTGTAATACAGATGAAGAAGACACTTTAGCTGCTTACCATGGAACTATGTTATGGAGAAACATGTCAGGCGCTTATCAACAGGCTGCCATGGGATATTCAAGCAATAGTGATTTCAGCGGGATGGTTGGCACAAATCGTGTGGGTTATGCTGAGAGTCATGATGAAGAAAGAATGGCTTATAAGACCGTCACTTATGGCCAGCCATTACTTCTTGATACTGCTACAGCCATGAAACAATTATCAGTTATTTCTCCTTTTATATTTTTAAATCCAGGACCCAGGATGATGTGGGAGTTTGGTGAAATGGGTTATACTTATCCGACTAAAAATGCTGATGGAACAAATAATACATCCCCTAATCCTTCTCGTTGGGATTATTTGTCAAATGCTAGCCGATTGGCCCTGCACGATGTTTATTCTAAGGTAATGAATTTCAGAAACCTTTACAGTGATTTATTCTCGAATCCAACCAGCTGGAACTGGCAAGTTACTACAAATGATTGGGTGAGCGGTCGAAGGATTTACTTGACAAATGGTACCATTAGCGCCATCATTTTAGGCAATTTTACCGGAACAGGTCCAATAACGGCTAATCCTAATTTTCCTAAAACAGGAATCTGGTACAATTTATTGACCGGAGCACAATTAAATGTGACGAATACATCTATGCCAATTACAATGCAGCTGGGCGATTTATTAATTTATACGGATCAACAGGTAAATTTACCAAACGGTGTTAATAACCCTATTGATCAATCCGGCATATCTGTTTTTCCAACAGTGACATCGGGTATAGTTTATATAACTTCACCAGTTGCTGTTAAAAATGTAAATATCTATAGTTTGCAAGGATCATTGGTAAAAACTATACTGAATAATACGACCGTAAATATTACGGACCTTAATTCCGGTGTATATATTATGGAAGTAATTACGTTTGAGGGGAAAAGCATTCATAAAATTATAAAACAATAAGAGTCCTATAATCTCACCTACTACTAAGAAGAGACGTACAGTTGTTGTACGTCTCTTTATTTTTTAATCACAAGGCAACTCACGTCATTCTTGCGTAATACTTAAGTTCAGTTATTTATAGAAACAAAGCTTATTAAACTTTGATAAATCAGCTTATATAAAGAAATAAAAGATAGCTAATAGCATGGAAGCTAGTTGAGTTTATTTATCACAATAAAACTAATAAAAAAGCTCCTCAAAACAAGGTTTTGAAGAGCTTTTTTTATTAGTATAATGTTTATCTTTTATTTCTTACTCAAAGATTCAAGTGCCCTTTTAACCGTTTTATCATCTTTGTATAATAACGGATAAAAACCTGAATCACCCAGGGTATTCCGTGAAATATATGCATTCAATTGCATAAGCAAAAACCTTTTCGATTTATTTATCTGTTTCCAGTTTGCCACCACCCCTTTGGTAGTTGAAAAGGCTACAAAATCATTAATCATATTCTGACTGGTCAGGTATTTATCAAGTTGCTGCCAGGTTTTAAAGGTTTTCAACTTATCACGGTTCTTGTCAACATACTGGAATGCAAACTGGTATAAATACCCGTAATTAATCACTTTGTTCAGATAAGGAGTAAATTCCAGCGTATCCCTTGGAACAAAGATATCAGGCATTATTCCACCACCTCCATAAACTGTTCTGCCTCCAAAAGTTTTATATTTCAGGGTATTGGTAACATGAACACTGTCTTTGCTATCAATTTCACCATGCATGTAACGGTGTACAATATCCATTTCATAATCCTGTGCCTTTCCTTTCACATATGGCTTTTGGATACTTCTGCCAGATGGTGTGTAGTAACGGGCTACAGTCAGCCTGACTGCTGAACCATCGGGTAAATTAAGTTGCTGTTGTACCAACCCTTTACCAAACGACCGTCTGCCAATAATTAAACCTCTGTCATTATCCTGAATGGCACCTGAGAATATTTCACTGGCTGAAGCAGAGAACTCATCTATCAATACTACTATTGGTAGATGTATGCAACTTCCTTTGCCATCTGATTTTGCATCCACACGTGGATAAGCTTTCCCCTTAGAATAGACAATCATTCGTCCACCGGGTAAGAATTCGTTGACCATATTGGTCGCCTGTTCCATAAAACCACCACTATTTTCGCGTAAATCAATAATGTATTTTTTAGCCCCCTGACTTCGAAGAGTTGCTATGGAATTAAGAAATTCCGTATAAGTAGTTGCTCCGAATTTATTGACTTTTATAAAACCAACTCCCGGCTCAATCATATAGGCAATGTCAACTGTATTTACCGGTATTTCACCCCGTGTTATTGAATAATGTAACACTTCTTTCGCTTTTCCTCTACGTACTCCCAGTTTTACTTTAGTTCCTGACTTTCCCCGTAGTTTCTTCATCACTCTTTCATTTGTAATTTTCTTACCTACAAAAGACGAATCATTTACCTGCACAATACGATCACCAGCCAATAGACCTACTTTTTCCGAAGGTCCGCCCCTGACTACTGCAACAATCATTATTGTATCATTTTGGATATTGAACTGAACTCCAATACCACTGAAACTTCCTTCCAATTCACTATTCACATCAGCTAAATCAGATGCCGGTATATAAACTGTATGCGGATCGAGTTTCGCTGTCAAATCAGTCATCAACTCTTCAGTCAGTTCTTTAACGTTGACAGTATCAACATACTGAGCATTAATAATGGAAAGTAAATCATCTACTTTGCTATGTGATAACATTCGCGAGAATCCTGAACCATTTGCACGTCTTGAGAGTAGATTTCCAAGGATCACTCCGCTAATTATAGCAAGAAAAACAATTAATACCAACAATAAATTTTTCTTATTCATAAAACAACAATTTGTAAATAAAATTTAGGTAATTAATGGAAGTTCAATTAAATTGTTTCAATATACAAATACAATTCTATTCTATCTCTTTCTCCAGATAAACGATTTCAATTTTAGCCCGTTGAAGCAATTCAACTCCATCCATTATACGATATTGTTCACCGTAAACAACTCGTTTAATTCCTGCCTGAATGATTAATTTTGCACATTCAATACAAGGAGAAGCCGTTACATACAATGTAGCATTATCACTGCTATTGTGAGAACGTGCTATTTTAGTAATTGCATTGGCTTCAGCATGTAGAACATAAGGTTTAGATACATTGTTTTCGTCTTCGCAATTATTTTCAAATCCGGAAGGTGTTCCATTGTAGCCATCCGAGATAATCATTTGGTTTTTCACCAGTAAAGCACCCACTTTTCTACGGTCACAATAGGAGTTTTCAGCCCATATCCTGGCCATTCGCATATACCGGTTATCCAGTAATTGTTGTTTTTCAGTCATTCTAATGTGGTTGATTGGTTGGTTGATTGGATGATTGGTTGATTAGTTGATTGGTTGAATGGTGTGAATGAGTCGCTTCCTATTTATGTAAAATACTCTTTACTTGATGTTTGATAGCTCGATTTTTAATGCTCAATTCTCATTCCTCATTCCTTACCTCTTACCTCTTACCTCTTACTCCTTCTTTAAGAGTTCATTTGCAAATTCAATCAGATTTACCCCTGAGAAAGTACCTGATGTCATCAACAAGAGAGCCGAATTATCGTAATTCAGCTTGCGAAGAGTTTGCTGTAAAGCTACTGAATCAGTAAAAACTGTCAGGTTTTTACTACCAAACGCTTTTCTCACTTGTTCGGGATCAATATCTTTCAAATGTTTATGTTGTATAACTTCAGGATTGTAATATACGAATGCTACATCTGCTTCATCCATGCAACCTTCATATTGTGGCAGGAATTCTTCTGTCAGACTGCTAAATGTATGTAACTCCATACATGCAATCAGTTTGCGGTCGGGATATTGATGCTTTACAGCTTTAACTGTTGCTTTAAGCTTTGAAGGAGAATGGGCAAAATCTTTAAAAGCTACGGAATTACTTGTTTCGCTAATCTTTTGTAAACGATTGGAAGCTCCCGGGAATTCTGAAATAACGGAATAAAATTGTTCATCGGTCACTCCTATTTGTCGACAAGCCAATCTGGCTGCATTCATATTTTGCAGGTTATGTTCTCCGAATACTTTTAAAGGCACTTCGCCATATTTGGTAATGAGATAAGTAATTCCATCCCGGACTTCATATTCAGGGGTATTGTAAGGAAAAGGAACAATATCCCGTCGCAAGTGTTGAGCAATTTCATTCAGGTTCTCATCTCCATCAAAGTAAATAAGCCGACCCTGTACTTCCATTAATTCAGTAAATTTCTTAAACTGTTCAACATAATTTTCAAATGTAGGGAATACATTAATATGATCCCAGGCAATTCCTGTGAGTACGGCAATATGTGGTTTGTACAAATGGAATTTAGGACGTCGATCGATTGGTGATGTCAGATATTCATCTCCTTCAAAAACGGCTATACGTGATTCGTAGGAAAGTTTCACCATATTATCAAAACCTTCAATCTGAGCACCAACCATATAATCTGCATCAATTTTCATTTGTTTTAAAACAAACAAAATCATAGCAGTAGTTGTTGTTTTACCATGACTTCCTCCAATCACTATGCGGGTTTTGCTGCGTGTTTGCTGGTATAGATATTCAGGGAAAGAATATATTTTCAATCCGAGTTCTTTGGCACGTATTAGTTCAGGATTATCTGCTGTAGCATGCATACCTAAAATAACCGCTTGCAATCCCTTGTTAATTCGGTCAGGAAACCATCCCATTTTGTCGGGCAACAAACCATTTTCTTTAAGACGACTGCGTGATGGTTCGAATATTTCATCATCCGATCCTGTCACTTGAAAATTATCTTTTTTACTGATAGCAATGGCTAAGTTGTGCATGGCAGCTCCACCTATGGCAATAAAATGAACTCGTTGCATATGATTGGATGATGAATGTTTTTACTTATTTTTGTCGAAAATTAATTAAAACACAAATGTACTAAAAAGTTAGCCAAGTATATAAAGATTGGTTGTCTGTATTGTGTATATTAAATGAAAGTTTGTAAAGTTTAGTTTCTATTACAATCAACCAAATCAACTTTTTCAACTAATTCACTTTTTCAATTAAATATCGGAAATGAAATTACATAAAATTGAAGCCGGCTCTTTCCATGTAGATGGTGGAGCAATATTTGGAGTTGTTCCAAAACGTGTATGGCAAAAAAGATATCCGTGTGATGCTGAGAACTTCTGTCAGTTAAACATGCGTTGTCTACTAATTGACACTGGCGAAAAACGTATATTAATAGATACAGGCACTGGTGATAAACAACTGGAATACCTTAAATATTACGATTTCAAGGGAGTAATTAATTTTGAGATTGAGTTAGACAAGCTTGGATATCACTGTTCTGACATTACGGATGTGATACTTACTCATTTGCATTTTGATCATTGCGGTGGCTGTACTCAGTTTAATGCTGACCGCACAAAAGTAGAAATGATTTTCCCAAATGCATTCCACTGGGTAGGTGAAGAACAATGGAAAAATTTTCTTTCCCCAAATGTTCGTGAAGGTGATTCTTATTTTGCAGAAAACATGTTACCGGTTAAAGAAGCCGGTAAACTTAAATTAGTCAGTGAAAACCAATGGATATGCCCTGAAGTAGAGTTACGCATTTTCAATGGACACACTCTTGGGCAACTTGTAAGTTATATTCATAGCGGAGTAAAAACATATGTGTATGTGGGAGATGTGATTCCTATTGCTCCTACTGTTCCTGTTTCATGGATTTCAGCATTCGACACATATCCGGTTACAGCCATGAACGAAAAGAAAATTTTACTTGATGAAGCTTCTGACAAAAAACAAATACTTTTTTTTGAGCATGATGCTTATACTGAATGCACTACCGTGAAAGAAATGTATGGTAAATACAGGATTGACGAAAGTTTTCCTTTATAACCTGATTTTACACTGCGAAATAAGCTTCGAGTTCTTTCAATGTATCAGAATTAGTATTTAAATCTTTTACGATTTTCCCTTTTTCAAGAACAACTATTCGTTTGCAGACATCGGTTACATGGTTTAAATCGTGACTTGATATTAGCATAGTCATATTAAATTGGGTCTGCAATTCAACCAGGAATCTCTTCAATCTGATTTGTGAAGATGGATCAAGGGCAGTAAAGGGTTCATCAAGGATGAGAATCTTAGGATCTCCGATCAGTGCTGCAGCAATCCCTATCTTCTTTTGATTCCCTTTCGAAAAATCACGTATCAGTTTTTTTGATAATAATATCTCATCATTAAAGAAGTCCTTCAACGATTCAAGGAACAGGATCATATCACCTTCCGATATATTATGCAGTTTAGCCACGAAATTAAAGTACTCTTCAGGGGTGAGAAAATCAATCAGGAAGCCTTCGTCAAGGAAAGAACCTGTAATTGATTTCCAGTTATCATTACGCATTACCTTCTTTGAATCAATCTCTACTTCACCCGTAGTCGCTTCTATCAGGTCAAGAATCAGTCGAAAGAAAGTTGTTTTTCCGGCACCATTATTCCCCACTAATCCAAAGCTTTCTCCTTGTGAAACTTTTAGAAATGGTATATTCAAAACAGTTACTCCGTTGTATTCTTTTTGTAAATCGGTTGCTTGTATCATATTTTGGTTAATTGGTTGACTGGTTAATTGGGGAAATATTTATTCAATGACAAATAACTTTAATCATCAGTAAATAGTATCTTAAAGATATATTCAAATCGTCCAATCCGATTATCTTCAAATCTTCAATCACTCTCCTTCTCTGAATCCTTCAGCAAGCTTATATTTTCTTTTATTAAACTGATTGACGCAAATGGTAATCAGTGAATTTCGGAATATAACACCTGCCAGTCCCAACAAGGATAAAGTCCAAAGGGCAACAGACAGTGAAAATAAAGCCGATAATGAATACACAATAATCATTGGCAAAAACATGATTGGAAGTACAATCAGGAAACTCTTATACGTAGTTCCCTGATAATTCATAGCTGAACCTTTTGACAGGTCAATACGCCTGTTGTTGTAAGTTGCCAGGAACAGAAGCAGGAAAATATTAACTCCGATATTAAACATAAAAGCTGCCAGATGCATATATACAATTTTCATCCCAAAGAAGAAATAGGGTGTTGTCACTATAAAGCAAATTATATTAAAACTGATTAGAAGGTAATAATTCGCTTTTAAATAAGTTCTGACGGGTATGTTTTTTGTCAGGATAGTATCAAAGTGTGAACTATCCCAACTGATTACCCATTGTCCAAACATTAACATCAGGAACCCGGTAATAAACATGGCAGCAAAAAACAGCATGCCATAATTATTATCATTTTGTTTATTGGTATAAAAGATTAATCCATAAAACACGAAGAATACCGACATATACAAAATACTTTTTGTCCGTTTATGCCGTAATATCAACTTTATTTCGAGTGATATAATCTCTCCGATAATCCCAAAACGGTTCAAAAAGGATATGTCGGCAGCTACTGTTTGATCTCCTTTTATTTTATTGTTAAACTTCTCCGGATAAAAATTCATTGAGAAGAACCACTTGTTTAACAAATAGGCAACTGTAACAGCACATAAAGGAATGATTAAACCATATGGATTTAAAATAATAAAATCAAAGACTGACCTTGATATCGAAGACAGTGAAAACAGCTTGAAGTACTCCATTGCTGCAAGACCTGGAAGGAGTAGAATAACCAGTAAAAAAGAATAGAAACCGGTACCAAACTTTCGCTTCAGGAATGCAGCCATCAAAGAGTTAAACCACACCACAAAAATAAAGCATAATATAAATCTGAGAGCCACTGAAATGCTATAATATCCGACTACTGATTTTATGGCAAATGGCACTACTACCAACAACAGAAAATAATTGATAGGACTTGCAAGAGGTTTCAGCATAAGAAAATTGATCAACTTCGAACGTCTGATCGGCAATATCTGATACGGTGGAAGATTAAAAGTATTCAGTTGCTGCATAAAGAAACGAAGTGCTAACCCGCTACACATAACATACAACATGGCTCCGTTGAATAACTGCATTGGATTAAATGTGCTGTCCGCTTTCTCAAGAATGGTATTTAACGACAAACCCAAAATCAGAAAAATAGCAGCCATATAGAGTGCAAAGAAGCCTAACAGGATACTTACGGCCAGATTCTTATAAAAACCTTTTGCCCGGTAGCTTTTTTTCCACTCATGTTTCAGCAAGTCTGTTATCAACATAAATTTATCTTTTAATTACATTCAAATGCAAAGATATATATTTTTAAACAAAAATAGTGTACTTAACTTAAAAAAATATAGTGTATTCAAAAAATACAAATGAATCACTGAATTTCTCATCTGCATCAACCTACTACCTTCTATGTTGTAATCCAAATATCAAGAGTATTATTATATTTTTTTAATGTTGATTCAAAATATCTATTATCTTTGTTCTCAGAAAGTTGAAGAGGAAATAGGCTCTGCTGGGGAGCA
>Ga0209540_10000178_pt1 | contig 79044 bp, 37 predicted proteins | sample BarGraIncu01121A_FD_184501 | JGI IMG/M metagenome (GOLD analysis project Ga0209540, IMG submission 184501) | Arctic peat soil microbial communities from Barrow, Alaska - Barrow Graham LP Incubations 011-21A (SPAdes) (version 2) | ecosystem: Environmental > Terrestrial > Soil > Wetlands > Peat... | reverse complement strand
TACGTTGACAAATGTTAAAGACACACTTGTTTTTTTACATCCTGAAAGAAGAGACACAGTTAAATTTGAAAATTTAAGTACGTATTTTACAATGACTGCTATGAGTACAGGCCCATTGGTTAAACCAATAGCTTATAAATGTATTGAAACTCAAGATGCTCTGAAAACTACGACTAATGGAAGTTATAATTTCTTTGATATTCCTTCATCTATTCTAACCCGAAGTCCGGCAATAATTCAAACAAATGGCTGGGCAAGCAATAGTTTTGATCCGTTTGAATAAAAAAATATAGAGCAAACCATATGCAGTAACTGATAGTCAGATTACTGCATAAGGTTTTATATGAAAACAAGACAAAATGAAACAGTATTTTATAGTCTTTTTACTGTGTATTTGTGTAAAATCAAATGCCCAGCCTTTTAATTTTATAGTTGCTGCCGATGGAAGCGGAACACATACAACCATTCAGGCAGCATTGGATGCTTGTCCGGATGGTGTGCAAAGTCTTATTTTTATAAAAAATGGCACTTATAACGAGCAGGTATCACTGGGAACAAAAGCTGTTTCTTCAACAAAAAAAATCAGTTTAATAGGAGAAAGTGATAATGCAGTAATTATTACTCATTCGCAATCACGTGCCAGTAGCGGGTCGCCAACTTTCGAAGATATATGTACAGTAAAACTTTATGCAAATGATTTTTACGCTGAAAACATCACAATTCAAAATACAGCCGGTAATACAGGAATGGCCGAAGCGCTCTATACCGCCGGTGATCGTCAGATTTTTAAAAATTGCCGCATTTTGGGGTATCAGGATACTTACCGTTCAAAAAAGGGAACTCGAGGATATTTCAAAAACTGTTTTATCGAAGGAGCGGTAGACTTTATTTACGCAGGTGGAATTTTGTTTTTCGACGATTGTACGATTAATTGTGTGAATGGTGGCGGATATATTACTGCGCCCGAAGATGCATATATTACCATTCCGAAAGCTTCTACCGTATGCCAGAAATTTCTGCGTGTTGGCTTTTTCTTCCGTAATTGTAATATCACAGCCAATAGCGATGTAGCTGACAACAGTTATTATCTGGGTCGTCCCTGGGCCGCAAGTGCCGGAACTTTTTATTTAAACTGCAAATTGGGCAAACACATCAAAGCCGTTGGTTGGAAAGAGTGGAGCGGAAATGAAACAACCAGCAGTTTTGCCGAATACAATAGCATGGATGCAAGCGGAAATCCTATAGATGTCACAAGTCGTGTTAGCTGGAGTTTTCAATTACCTCAGGCCGATGTTGACAATTTAATGACAACGGCAGGTATTTATGGTCTTGTAACAGGTACAACCTACGAGCCCATTTCGCTTTGTATTGCACCCGCAGTTCCTGCTTCGGTTATAGCAAACGGAAATGTAATTTCGTGGGCAACAGTTGACGGAGTTGCAGGATATGTAATTCTGAAAGATGGAAAATATCTAAGTTCTGCGAGTGAAACAACTTTTACCGACAACTCTGGTGTTAGTGGAATTTATAGTATTAAGAGTGTTGGAACCTTAGGATTATTAAGTGCTGCTACCTCAGCAGCAACAGCACTCAATGAAATTATAGAGTTCCCTCAGGTAACTATTTCAAACGAAATGATTTATTTATATCAACCTGCAACAATAAACCTATTATCAAGTAATGGAATAAAAGTTGGAACCGCGGAGAATTGTCTAACATATTCAATTAAAAATATAACAAAAGGAGTTTATTTTCTTCAGATAAAAGATTTAAATGGCGTCATAAGAATTCAAAAATTCATTAAAACCTAGAAGAAAGACTTTCTAATCAATTACATTTATTTAATCGTAAAAATACAATAAGTCTACAAGATATGTCAATTTTTATCTATCAAAAGAATAAGTTGATGATATATTTGTACTAAAAATATAAAAACACATTAACTTTATAAGAACCCAAATGAAAAAAGCAATACACTATTTTACCGCAATAATTTTGATGACAATGGTACTTTTTCCAGCAGCTCAGGCTCAAACTCTTGCTTTCCCAACTGCTGAAGGTTTTGGGAAATTTGCAGTTGGTGGTCGTGGTGGACAGGTAGTCGAAGTAACTGATCTTTCTGATTATCTCACTACCGAAACTGCCATTCCGGGAACTCTTCGTTGGGCTTTGACTCAATATACAGGTCAACCTCTTACAGTAGTTTTTCGAGTTTCAGGTATTATTGCTCTGAAAGCTGATATTCGTTGTTCACGGGCAAATCTGACGATTGCCGGACAAACTGCTCCCGGCGATGGAATTTGTATTCGCGGAGGAAAAATGAACATGGGTGGTTCTACTAATATGATAATTCGTCACATCCGTTTCCGTATTGGTTTAAGCAATGGTGATACCGGAACTTTTCTTGCGGGAGGTTCACTCGGTTTCGAGAATGGAAGTAATGCCATTTTCGACCATTGTACATTCGGTTGGGCTGGAGAAGAAAATGTAACTATGTATGATGATCATTACATCACAGTTCAATGGTGTATATTGCATGAAGGACTTTACACTGCCGGACATGCCAAAGGCGAACGAAGTTATGCCTGTCAGTGGGCTGGTTCACCTGCAACAATGCATCATAACTTATTGGCAAACAATTATAATCGCTCCAGCAGACTTAACGGAGCCAACAATACTTCGGGAGACCGGAACGTGTTAATAGATTATGTGAATAACGTAAATTATAACTGGGGAAAAGTAAATTCTTGTTATGGTGGGGAACGGGAAGCCGGTAAATTCTCGACACATGAAGTTAATTTCGTAGGTAACTTTTATAAACCGGGACCTGCATCTCCTACAAGCGGAAGCTACTTTTTTGAACAGTCGGCCGCACGTTCAGGATATACATTAGCCGGTCCATCATATTGGTATGTAACCGGGAATGTTATGGAAGGAGATTCTTCCGGAACAGCTGACAATTGGCTTCGGGTTCATAACAATACAAGTTATCCGATAGATTCACTTAAAAAACTATCTGTAATAACCATTCCCGATCAGTATAAAATCACATATTCAACTGCCGAAGTAGCCTATACAGATGTACTTGCTAAAGCCGGAGCATTTCCACGTGATACGGTTGACCGCCGGGTTATTAATGAAGTTCTGACTAAAACGGCATCGGGCAAAGGAACAATTGAGAAATACCCCAGTGCAATAACCGGAACAGATACCACTTGGACTTCAAATAAATTTTACAATGTTGTGAAGGGAATTATCGACCAACCGGCAGGTGCAGGTGGTTACCCACAATTCAACACATACAATCAGGTGGTTGACGCAGACCACGACGGAATAGACGATGCCTGGGAACTTGCCAATGGATTGAATCCTGCAGATGCTGCTGACCGTAATTTATTGACAGCAACCGGATATACTGCATTGGAAGTTTACTTGAATAGTTTGGTGGGAGAGCAAATTGAACATGACTTTACTGCTTCGGGTTTCAGTGAACTTAATGCTTCACAAATTACATTTTTTCCTTCTTTTGTTAAAAATAGAATATCAATTTCATCAGATTTTCCAATAAAATCAGTATCAATCTTCTCACTTCGTGGGGAGAAGTTATACAATTCTAAAACTGACCAAATTAACTCTGTCGACGCAACATTCTTAACTCCTGGATGTTATCTACTTACTGTTGATACTCAAAATAGTGTATCAAAACATTTTAAATTTGTAAAAGAATAAAAAATTCAGAAGAAAAAGAAATATTATACTGAATTAGTACAATAATGTTTATTTTACGTCTTTATCTAAATATGATGTTTAACTTTAAATACAGAGAAAATGAAAAACTTCACTAAAATTATTCTATTGGCTTTAATTTTACCGTTTTCGCAAAAGTCTGTAGCTCAGTGTGTGCCTTATTATACTACAAATGCAGGTTGGACACAATCCGAATATTATAAGATTATAGATATTGATGCTGAGAAGCTTACAAGTACTTCTCTACCGCTACATGATAAAACGGATGGAACAGCAACTTCTTCAACTTTCGGTACAGGTTCTTTTACTACACCAATTCTGACTACTACCGATGGAGTAATTTACACAGAAACTTCTGTATTATGGCCAGTTAATTATTACATGGCATGTATAGCTCCAAATTTTTATAATAGTGCTTATACAAAAGTGGTTGTTAACGGTGCAAATGCTTCTGGAGCAGTAGCAAATTGCACATTGAACAACAATTCAATTGTAACAAGTCCGATATGGGATAAAAAAGGATTTATTGAATTAAGTAGATTAGCTTCAGAAGTAGCAAGTACTCCACCAAGTCGCCATGGATATTTAATAATAAATGATTTACCTCAGGTAGAACGAATTCAATGGTCATTTTCGGCAACCAGTTACAAACGCGGTGTGAAATGCGATATTAAATACGGAACCGGAGATTGGCAACCTTTACGTTGGGAAGCCAGTAACAATAATTCTTATGCAACTTTTGCCGAACAAGGGTATCAATTTGAAGAAATGATTGGTAAAGGAGATGATCCTAATTCAAAAATATCTATACGTTTCCGAATTTGGGACGGTGATAGTATTCATATAAATCAGGTTTCAGTTACAGAAACAAATCCAACCGGAACAACTTTTACAACCACAAATACTCCATTGGCACAACAACAGCTTGTACGTATACATCAAATTAGAGTTTTCAGTGGAGTAATTCCTACAAATGCACCAAATGCTGTCATTACTCCAGTTGCGGATGCTATCAAAATATATGTTACCGGCAATAATATTAATCTTTCTGAATTGGCAAAAGTCGAATTATATACATACGATGGTAAACAAATTTATAATGGACAAACAAACCGGATTGATATTTCAGGAATGTCGAAAGGCGTTTATATTGTTAAAGCAACAAATATCCATGGAAGAATACAAATCAGAAAAATTATTCTTTAATAAAAATATTAAAGTCCCTGGTATTAAGTAATAAGAACTAAATAATGTCGTATAATATTGTTTAAAATAATTCAAGAATAAGACATTATATTTGTCCAACTACTTATTTATCATTGTAATTTAGATATTATTGGTTTACAGCTTATTTAATAAATTCCAGTTTCGTTTGTTTATCGTTTCTTTCGATATATATTAATAAAAGACAATGTGTCAAATATTTTTTTCAAACAACTAAAAAAAGAAATCATCAATGAAAAAACAGCCTTGAAAACATTAATTAAATCAAGTACAGACAATTTAGAATTTACTCAAATCAATTAAAAATGATGAAAAATCACCAATCAAATTTCTCCACAGTAGTGATGCTGAATGTGCATAAATCTTATCTGATAATAATATTTGCACTCGCTTCTTTGTCTTTGTTTGCGCAAACGCAAACAATAAGTATTACAGGTACAGTAAAGGACATATCGGGAGAGCCACTAATTGGAGTCTCTGTGCAACTGAAAGCAGACAATAAGGTTGGTACTATAACTGATTCCAATGGCAGATTTACGCTTTCGGCACCGGCAAATTCATCTCTCACTTTTTCTTATGTAGGTTTCATTTCCCAAACATTACCGGCTAGTGCCAATCTCAATGTAATATTACAGGAAGAGAACCGGGATCTCGATGAAGTGGTTGTAATTGGTTACGGTACCGTAAAAAAAAGAGACCTTACGGGTGCCGTATCTTCAGTTAAACAAGCCGATATCGTTCGAACTCCTACCTCGAATGCAATGGAAGCTATTCAGGGAAGAATTCCTGGTATGGATATTACCCGTACAAGCGGGAGTGCAGGGGCAGGGGTAAATATCTTAATCCGTGGCACTAAAACATTGGGATATACCGATATATACGGTGCCAAAACAAGAAATACCGAACCTCTTTTCATTATTGATGGTGTTCAGGGTGGTTCCTATGCAGACTTAAATCCAAATGACATCGAGAGTATTGATGTATTAAAAGACGCTTCTTCAACTGCTATCTATGGTTCATTGGGTGCCAATGGAGTTGTGATTATCACTACTAAAAGGGGGAAAGAAGATAAAGTAAGTATAACTCTTGATAGCTACTATGGTGCGAATGGATTTGTAAGCTATCCAAAAACAAGAACAGGAGATTCTTACATGAATGTCCGCCGGGAAGCATATCGCACATCCGGACAATGGACATCTACTGCCGATGATTATAAAATTTTCTCTTCGGAAGAATGGAAAGCCATTCAAAATAACCAATGGGTAAACTGGATTGATCAGGTAACCGTTCAAGGCCAGGAGCAAAGTCATAATTTGACTGTGTCGTCAAACAAAGGCAAAGTAAGATCTTACTTATCGTTGGGATATTTTAACGAACAAGGTATTTTCAGAAATGATGAAGTATCTAAATATTCATTTCGTGGCAACATAGATTATGAAGTGAACAAATGGTTAACTTTAGGGATGAGCTCTCAACTCACATATTATGACCAGGATAAAGTATCGAGTAGCTTGCTCACAGAGGCGCTTACTTACGTGCCACTTGGAACACCTTATAATGCTGATGGTACTATTAATATATTCCCAGTATCGGGAGATGTTTCAAAATTGAGTCCGCTTGCCAATTATGTATCAGAAAATAAGGCTGTAAACAATACCATTTCTTTAAAAACATTTTCCACAGGCTATTTCATTATTCAACCCACCAAAGATTTGAAATGGCGCACGAATGTTTCAGCAACAATAGGCGCAAGTCGTGCCGGTATTTTCAATGGTCAATACTCTACCGATCAATATGGAGGCAGCTATACCAATATGGAGAGTGCTGCAAGTCAATTGAATCGTTATTTCTCCCTAGACAACATTCTAACTTATAATAAAAGTTTTGGCGGTCATAATTTTGAAGCAACAGCAATCTCATCGTGGAACAAAAGAATGGATGAAGTCTATTCAGCTACAGGCTACAATCAGCTGATTGATTCATATTTGTATTATTCATTAGGTGCTACTAACACAGATAGCAGATTAATTTCATCCAATTATGTTCAAACACAAACGTTGGGCTTTGCAGGACGTCTTTCCTATAATTATTTAAGTAAGTATTTTTTAACTGCTACGGCACGTTGGGATGGTTCTTCAACCCTGGCTCCCGGTCATAAATGGTCTTTCTTTCCATCTGTTTCAGGAGCATGGCGCTTAAGTGATGAAGCATTTATGGAAGATGCTACGAGCTGGTTGAGTAACCTTAAAATTCGTGCCAGCTATGGTACTACAGGTAATGCAGGTGCACCTGCTTATGCCACACAAGGGGGTTCTGTTTCTGCCAATACTAAATTTGGATTCAACGATACACCCGCTCCAACTTATCAATATAGCTATTTAGTTGGAAATCCTGATTTAGGTTGGGAGAAATCTACAACCACGAACATTGGCCTTGATTTTGGAATTTTGAAAGGAAGAATTGACTTAAATTTGGACTTATATAATATTGATACGGATGATATTCTTATGGCCAGAAGTTTACCGCCATCAACAGGTGCCGGTGGATCCAGTTCGGCTCAGTTCTCTACTTATCAGAATATTGGAAAAACAAATAACCGCGGTATTGAAATAGCATTGAATACGGTAAATATTCAGACGCGAAATTTTAAATGGAACTCTACATTAACCTTTGCAGCCAATGACGAAAAGATTGTCTCCCTGACCACAAATGCTGATATCATACAGGGTCAAAATCCGGAAACAGGTTCTTTGCTGATTGGCCGCCCTATCGATTCATTTTATTCGTATAAATTAGATGGTATCTGGCAAACGGGTCAGGAAGCTGAAATGGCTACCTACAAATTGAATGGGGTTGCAAACGCGTTTAAACCCGGAGATCTTAAGATTGTTGACAGCAATGGCGATATGAATATCACTACTGCCGACCGTCAGTATTTAGGCAGCCGTTCACCTAAATGGACCGGAGGCTTGAATAATACTTTTACTTACAAAGGTTTTGATTTGAATATCTATGTGATGATGCGTTGGGGTCAAATGATCAATGCTCAGTTCTTAGGTCGCTTCGATCCGTCAGGTGTTTCTAACAGTCCCGAATATTTGGATTATTGGACACCGGAGAATCCTTCCAATGATTTTCCACGTCCCAAAAAAGATGGGCACTTGTATGACTATACCGGATACATGTCATTGAATTATGTAGATGGTTCTTATTTCAAAGTAAAAAATGTGAGCCTGGGATATACAGTTCCTGTACAGTTGACTAAAAAGCTTGGAATTAGTAAAATGAGGTTTTATGCAACATCTTCCAACTTGCTTACTTTGGCCAATAGCCATTTGATTAAGTTTTATGACCCTGAAAGAGGTGGAGATGAAACAATGCCTTTGACTAAGCAACTGGTTTTCGGTTTAAATCTGGGTTTTTAAACAATTAAAATAAATATCATGAAAACGAAAATAAAATCAAAACTAATCCTTGTTGTGTTAAGCGTGATGGCTTTTAGCTCTTGTACTTTAGACGAGTATAATCCATCCGGTTCAACAGCAACGAATGTATATGGTACTGAAGCAGGAATGAATACTTTAGTAAACGCTTCTTATTATAACTTCAGTTCGCAGTTCTACGGTCGCGAAGATATTATGTTCCTTACCGAAGGTGGTTCGGACCTATGGTTTTTGAGCGGAAAAGGTACCTACGCCGACCAGTTGTTGAACTACACTATGAAGTTGGATGCTACCGTTGGACAAGTGAAAAATACCTGGCAACGTCTTTACGAAATAGTCAATTATGCCAATGCAGGTATTGAAAGAATTGGTGCTGTGAAATTTGCCAGCGAAACTACTAAATTAGCTAAAGAAGGTGAATTACGATTTGTAAGAGCTTATGCGTATTATCTTATTGCTGAGACTTATGGTGGTGTAACATTACGAACTACCGAAACAGTAGGCGTGCCTCTTACAGCGCAACGTAGTTCTTTAAAAGATTTTTATGATTTAATTATCAGTGATTTGGAAAGAGCTGCCGATATTTTACCTGCTACGCAAGTAGATTATGGTCGTGCTACTAAAAAAGCTGCTTATGGTCTTTTGGCGAGAGCTGCCCTTACCAGAGCCTCCTATATGGAGTATTTTGAGAGCAATGCTGCAGGTGCCGCTCCTTTTTATCAAAAAGCTTTAACGGCTTCTCAAACATTGATCAATAATCAAACAACTTACGGTTGCAAGTTGTATACTACTTTTGAAGAAGTGTTTTTGCCTGCAAATAACAAAAATAACCTCGAAGCGCTTTGGGCGGTTACTCACTCCACTAATTCAGCGTTAAATGCTCAAACCAACAATCCAAACCGTCTGTTTAAGTGGTACACATCCAAATATACCGGATTATGCGGTATGCCTTCTAGCGAAGTGTCAGAATATGGCCGCGATAATAGCCGCTACATGATGCCTACGAAGTATTTATTAAATGTGTTTAATGAAAACATCGATTCGCGCTATTATAGCTCTTTCAGGGAAGTAGCAGTTATTCCTTCTACTGCAGCTGCTTATAAATGGACAAGTACTGATATAGCCACATTCAAAAAATCATTTGCAGCAGGCTCGGTTACTATTCCTGTAAATGATACAGCACTGCTTTATACCAAGAAAGTGATTGCCGACAAAGCTTCTCGTCGATACGGGGTTAAAGATATCAATGATCTATACAATGCAGATGGAACAATTTCCAGTGATGCAACCAATAATATTTATTATCCGTCTTTACGTAAATTTCGCGATCCTAACCGTACTGTAAACTCCGATGCAGGAACTGCAGATGTTACCATTATACGTTTGGCCGAAATGTACTTGATTGCTGCTGAGGCAAGCTATAAATTGAACGTAACTACTACAGGTGAAACGCCAGCCGATTATATCAATGTGCTCAGAACACGTGCTGCTATCAAAACACCAGTAGATCATACAGCCGAAATGCAAATTACAAATAGTCAGGTTAATTTGAGTTTTTTGCTTGATGAGAGAGCCAGAGAATTGTGTGGTGAACATCTCCGTTGGTTAGATTTGAAAAGAACCAAACAACTAGAAGTTCGATTGGGTGTAGGAACTCAAAACCCCGACATTATCTCTTTCAACCCTGCTAAACATTATGTACGTCCGATACCACAAGCGGAAATGGATGTATTGCAGAATGCAGCTGATTACGGACAAAATCCCTTATATTGATCAATATAAAGAAGTCTTGCGTTTAATTCTGTACGTCAATTTTGTGCTATAGTAGCCAATCGTTGCATTGCAAAGCGGTAATGTATCAGATGTGGTGTTGCTATATATTCAATAAAATAAATTATTGACATTCAATAAATATAAGTAATGAGAACATAATAATGTCGTATTTTAAATACAAAAGAATAGAACGCGGATAAACGCTGATATAGCTGATTTTAAACGGATTTTATTCCAACAGGTTGGAAAAGATTTTAGCATCAAAATCAATTGACGAAGTCAATTTAATCCGTATAAGAATTTGAAAATTAAGCAATCCATAAGTATCCGTTCAATCCGCGTTCTATCCTTTATGAAATGCGACATTATAGCTTTTATAATACTTAAATGTTTAATTGAATTAAGAATTGCTTATTAATTTATAATAGTTGATTTTTAAAATTTAAACTTAAGATCAAAAATCATATACAGAAAAACATTATGAAAAAAACTACTCAATTACTCTTTACGGCTTTACTGTTAAGCCTCTCTATGAATACAATTGCTCAGGAAACTTGTGGAACGTATACTTATTATACTTCAAATGCCGTTTGGTCTTCTTCGGAATGGTATAATATTATCAATATTGATGCTGGCACGCTTACAGATGCTGCTTTGCCAAAATTTACAGCTGCACACGGAGCGTTAAATGCATTGGAAACCGACTTTGGCACAGGTGCGTTTACCACCCCAGTTATGACTACTACCGATGGAACAGTATATTCTCCAACGTCTGTATTGTGGCCGGTTAAGTATAAAATGGCCGCATTTGCTCCCACAATGAAAACAAGTGCATGGTCAAAAGTAAATGTAACAGGAGCAACACCATCTGGAGGTGGTGCAGCAGTTGCCTGTACATTAAATGATAATTCTGTAAAACAAAGTGCTATTTTTGACAAACCAGGTTTTATTGAATTATCAAGATTAGCTCCAAGTATTGCTGAGACGACAGTAAGTCGTCATGGTTCTATTGAAATAGATGGTCTGCCTCAGGTTGAACGCATTCAATGGTCGTATTCTTCAACTTCGTGGAAACGTGGTGTTAAAATGGACATCAAATATGGTGATGGTGAATGGCAACCACAACATTGGGAACCAAGTGATTTTTCAAGTGCCACAATGGGAATCACTACATTTTCTGAACAAGGATATCAATTTGAAGAAATGATTGGAAAGCAAGATGACCCAACTTCTAAAATTTCTATTCGTTTCCGGATTTGGGATGGAGATAGCATTCATATTAATCCATTAAAAACAGATGGAAGTACATATACGTTGGTTAATAAACCGTTGTCCCAATATCAAACAGTGCGTATACATCAAATTAAGGTTTTTAGTGGTGTAATTCCTACAGAAGCTCCTTCTGCAGTTCAAACCGTAAATGCAGATGCCATTAAAATTTACCTTTCTGACAAAAATATAATTTTAGCCACAGAGGCTAAAGTAGAGGTTTATGCTGTTGCAGGAAATAGAGTTTACAAAGGATTCACTAAAAAAGTGGATGTATCGAATTTGTCCAGGGGAATATATATTGTAAAAGCTATCGGTATTAATGGCAGAATTCAAAATACCAAGATTATTCTCTAATTGTAATTGTCTTAAGTAATAAATGGAGGTATCGATAAAGCATCGGTATCTCCATTTTTCTATTTATATTTGCAGGTTAGCTTTGAGTACAATTGCTAGCAGATAACGTCTTATTAAAGTATTTTCAGTTTCTATTATTCCAGTAAAATCTATTAAAAAAAGACCAATGAACAAAAAAACATTTTACGGTATTTGTGCGGTGCTGCTTTTTGCACCTCTTGCCATGTTGCAAGCTCAATATCCAACAATACCAAAAGAAGATCAGGCAATTTCTGACATAAAACTTGATGCAGAAAAGAAAAGTGCAGGTGAAGCTTTGGAACGTGCAATGCCTATAATTAGAGCAGAAACAATAAAAGGGCGTCCGTATATTCCCTGGGCTGCCCGTCCTACCGATTTACCGCAAGCTAAGATTCCTTCTTTCCCGGGTGCTGAAGGTGGTGGTGGTTTCTCATTTGGAGGCCGTGGTGGTAAAGTAATTACGGTAACAAGCCTGGAAGATCGCGGTCCCGGAACTTTGCGCGAAGCTTGCGAAACAGGTGGTGCACGTATCGTTGTATTTAATGTAGCTGGTATTATTCACCTTAAAACGCCAATAATCGTATATGCACCTTATATTACAATAGCCGGACAAACAGCTCCCGGAGATGGAGTTTGTGTAGCCGGTGAATCATTCTGGGTAAACACGCACGATGTGGTGGTACGACACATGCGTTTCCGTCGTGGTGAAACTAATGTAACCCGTCGTGACGATGCTTTTGGAGGCAATCCGGTTGGTAATATCATGATCGACCATTGTTCTTGCAGCTGGGGATTGGACGAAAATATATCGTTCTATCGCCACATGTTCGACCCAAAAGATGGCACTAAAGAATTAAAATTACCTACTGTAAATGTAACTATTCAGAATACCATTTCGGCTCAGGCATTGGACACCTATAATCATGCTTTTGGGAGCACCCTGGGTGGCGAAAACTGTTCATTTATGCGAAACCTATGGGCTAATAATGCCGGACGTAATCCTTCTATCGGTTGGAATGGGGTGTTTAATTTTGCAAACAATGTGATTTACAACTGGGCAAACCGCTCGGTGGATGGTGGTGACTATACTGCACTTTATAATATCATCAACAACTACTACAAACCGGGTCCGCTTACTCCAAAAGATGCTCCTATTGGTCATCGTATTTTGAAACCGGAATCTGGCAGAAGCAAATTAGGATATCGCGTATATGGACGTATCTACTGCGATGGGAACTTTATGGAAGGCAATGATGCTGTAACAAAAGATAACTGGAATGGCGGCGTGCAAATTGAGGAAATGAACAATACCGGTCAATATACCGACTCAATCAAATGGAATGAACCTTTCCCAAAACCTGAGTTCCCAATAATGAAAGCAAAAGAAGCTTACGATTTTGTAACCACTAATGCAGGAGCCAATATTCCAAGAAGAGATATTGTGGATGAACACATACTCGAGCAGGTTAAAACAGGTAAAGTATTTTACAAAGAAGGGCTTGATTCTGTAAAGTTCTATCAATTTAAATATCGTCGATTACCAAAAGATTCTTACAAAAAAGGTATTATTACCGATATTAGTCAGGTAGGTGGTTATCCCGAATATAAAGGAAAACCATATGTTGATACAGACAAAGACGGAATGCCGGACGTATGGGAAAAGAAACATGGTTTGAACCCCAATGATCCTACTGATGCTATTAAAGATTGCAACGGTGACGGTTATACCAATATCGAAAAATATATCAACGGAATTGATACCGATAAAAAAACAGATTGGACAAAACCTGAAAACAACCATGACACACTGGCTGAAAAAGGAAAACTAATGTAGACCCCTAGCTCCTGAAGGGGAATTGGATTAGTATTATTTGCTATAATTGAATAACTATAAAATGAATATAAAAAGAATTTTCAGAAACAAAACAAACTTAGTTCCCCTTCAGGGGTTAGGGGTTCTTTTGTTTTTTTTATTGCTTATTCCTACAGTTAGGGCAGTGGAACTCGACACAAAAAACCGTAACCCGAAATATGTGGAAACTATAGTTGGTCGCACTCTAAAGATAGTCGACAAGTTAGCGCTTAAAAATCCAGATGTTGCAAAGAATGTCTTGAATATCGTTGCAAATCGTTATTTTAAGTTGAATGATATTTATGCAGTTCGCGATTCAGCGGTGAATAAAATCAAGATGTCAGGTTTAACCGGCGATGCCAAAACGACAGCTTTGAATGCAGCTCAAAATGAAAAAGAAGCTGCTTTGTACCGTTCGCATTTTGCTTTTCCGGGTCATTTATCTTTGTTTATCAACGAATCGCAGATTGAAGAAGTAAAAGATGGTATTACTTTCGGAGTTGTGAAAGTAACTTACGATGCTACACTGGACATGATCCCAACACTCAAGGAAGAAGAAAAAGTTCAGATACTGGCATGGCTTAAAGAAGGACGTGAGTTTGCCCTTGATGCAGAAACAGCAGACAAAAAACACGAAGCATTTGGCAAGTTTAAGGGCCGTATCAACAACTACCTTTCGGCACGTGGTTACGACCTCGTGAAAGAAAGAGAAGGATGGTACATACGGATTAAAGAACGTGAAGACGCGAAAAAGAAATAATTGATTAATTCCCAATTAATTGTTTTATTGAAAATTAAAATATAGTTTAATGTGAGAACTCCCGTAATTAGCAATTGCTGATTACGGGAGTTTTCACATATACATTTCAGATTCAATTTCTGTCTTTATGTAATTTTGATGACTTACAATCAAAAAACACTCAACACAGTATAGCAAATGAACATTTAAAGCAAAATTTCGTTTTAAATGCTCACTCGTTTTGTATTATGTAATCAGTTAAAAATAAAAACATGGAAAATAAAATGAAAGTTGAAATATGGAGTGATATTATGTGTCCGTTTTGTTATATCGGAAAACGAAAGTTTGAATCGGCATTAAACTCACTACCTGAAAAAGATTCTATTGAAGTCGTTTGGCATAGTTTTCAGCTCAACCCAAATTTGCAATATCAACCGGGTAAAGATGCTTATACCTATTTAGCCGAGATAAAAGGTCAGACACATGAATGGTCGGTTCAGGTGCATCAAAGTTTAATTGAAACCGCCAAAAATGTTGGATTGGATTATAATTTTGAAACTACAAAAATCACCAACTCTTTTGATGCTCACCGGGTAATTCAACTTGCCAAAAAATACAATCTTACAAACGAAATTGAAGAACGTTTTTTCAGCGCCTATTTTATCGAGGGTGAATTGATGAGTGACCATGCAACTTTAATTCGATTAGCAACAGAAGCAGGCCTTGCAACAGACGAAGTAACTCAAGTGCTGGAATCAAACCAATATGCCGAAGAAGTAAAAAATGACTGTGCAGAAGCAAAGAAAATGGGTGCGAACGGAGTTCCTTTTTTTGTAATGGACAGGAAATATACTATGTATGGGACACAAGATACAAGTGTATTTCTAAAAACTATACAAAAAGCCTTTTATGAATGGAAAAACAATAAACCTTTAAGACCTACCTTCAGGATGGCTTAATACCATTTTGCACAAAGAAAGATACCATACTACCATATAAAAGAACGCGAACCTTCAATACGTTTCGCGTTCTTTTTTTGAATTATAATTTCACTTCCATATATTTAATCCGCTGCCGCCTCCAGGTATAAACCACATGAATGCGTCCATCTTTGCCCTGAATAATGCTGGGATAAGAATATTGCGAAACAGGAGAATCCTCGAGTGTCATCACCATTTTCCAGTTCGCACCATCGTTCGAAACAGCCACGTTAAGCGGTGTGCGCGGGCCTTTCTTTTCTCCGGGTTGCGTGGCTACGGCATTGTATACAAGAACCTGTCTGCCATCCTGTAAAGTGACCGCATCGGTTCCTGAATTGTTGTTCGGTAAATTAGTCAATGTAAGCGGTGTCCATGTTTCACCTTTGTCAGAGCTCCACGAAGTCGCTAATTTTCCATTGCGGGTGCGGCAGAGAATTTGCAGTCGACCATCTTTGTATTTTAAAATGCTGGGCTGAATGGCCTGAACAGTGGAAGCAGATGAGTTATCCCCTCCTTCCATATCCTCGGTTTGCTTACTTTCAGGTTTACCCATATCCTGCGTCAACATTGCTTTTTCAGCTGCTATCGGACCAACAATATGCGTTTTGCGACCACCGTCTTCGGCAATTTCAAAATGAACCTTCCAACCACCGGTTTCTGTACTCGATGGTGCAATGGATTTTCCGTCAACATCCACAATTTTATTCTTGATTGGTCCCAGATAACCTTCGGGCAACTGAAAAGCCTTGCTCCACGAATGTCCACCGTCGTTGCTCATTTTCAGGTAACCTGTCCAGTCCGAAACCCGGTTGCCTATTTTATAAAATAAATACAACGGCCCATTAGGCATTTGATACAGCACCGGATTGTAGCAGGCTTTGCGCAGTGTTGGACTCAGAATACCATCGGCAGCAAGTTCTGTTTTTGACCATTCTGGACTTCCTTTATCTTTCCGACAGGTCCATATACAAACATCAGGCGCTCCTTCGCGCGTTCCTCCAAAAAATGCAGAAACTAAATCACCATTTGTAGTTTCAACAATGGTGGCAGCGTGGCATTGAGGAAATGAAGCTTTATCGTACAAAAACTGATTGACAACAATGCCTTTTTTTTGAGGAATATCAATACTAAATGTGTAGGATCCAGAACCTATTTGTTCAATTTTACCGTTCGGTAAATGCACTTCGGCAGTTGTATTCACTGGAATTGAGACTTCCCAATCGAGATGCATTAATGTTTTCTTCCATTTACTTACTACTTTACCATAAGGTGTCATATATGAAGCATTCACAAGTTCCAGATCAGGGATTTCAAAATTTGGTTTCAAAATAATATGTTTGAAGCCCACTTTTTCTGTGCTGGATTTTATTCCGCCCAGATTTTCATAACACCAGGGAATCAGGTCTCCAAGTAACATTACATGATTGCCCGAGTTCATTACCGGACTGGCCGTGTTACCATTCCATAGTTCCCAAATGGTAGTGGCACCGTTGGCTGCCATGTAGCCCCACGATGGATATTTGTCGTTTGAAGCAATTGCAAAAGCCACATCGGTGCGTCCCATTTTACTAAGTTCGCGCATGAGCCATTGCGTACCTATCATTCCGGTGTTAATTAGCGGAGTATTATTTGCCACCACAGTTTTAATAATTTGTTTGCAAACCGTGTCCAGATATTGTTTCGGCACCATACCAAAAGCCAGCGGTAGCAAATTCGAAGTAGCCGTGTTGTTTCCGTAGAAAAGTGAATCGGTACGGAAGAATTTTCGGTTGAATCCTTCGTTTACTTTTTCGGCCAGGGCTGTGAATTGTTTTGCATCATCCTTCAAATCCTGCACGTTGGCAAAACGCGTCATCAGTTGCAGCATTTTGTAATAATACGCTGTTGAAATCAGTTCTCCGTCGGTCTGGCGTTTAGGATCGCGACTGTGAATCAGTTCCAAACTATCGGGTGGCACACACCAGTCACCGTATTCGTCGCGTGTGACGATATACTTCTTGGTCATGTATTTCTGACTTATATGCTCCATCCATTTTTTCATAGCGGCATAATTATCCGTTATCGGCTTTTTATTGCCGAATTGAGTATATGTCATGTCGGATAGCATCAAAAAAGTAGAAGGCCAAGTAACATTGTCGCTGTAATAATTCAGATAGGCAGGTGCCACATCGGGAATACAGCCGTCCTGACGTTGCGATTCGCGGATATCATCACCCCATTTGGCATACATAGCGTTATTGTCGAACAAAAAACTTTCGCCCCAGCAACCCATCGAGCGGTCACCCAACCAAGGTTGACGCTCATCCCGCTGCGGACAATCTACCGGCATGCCTTTGTAATTGCTGCGAATGCCCCACCATGCATTTTTCAATACCTGATTCAAAATATCGTTCGAAGTAGTGAGTGTTCCCAGATTTTCCATTTCGTCGTTCACCACTTCGCCTGTAAAATCATTGAGAACAGGTGTATATTTCAATCCGCTGATTTCGACAAAACGGAAACCATGATATACAAAGCGCGGAGCCCAATCTTCACCGGAAACATCACCTTTCAGAATATAAACGTCAGTTGCGCGAGCACTTCTCAGATTTTCGGTATAAAGTTCTCCGTTTTTTTGCAAGGTTTCGCCAAAGCGAAGTTGAACGCTATCACCTTTATTGCCACGAACATGAATGCGCAACCAACCTGCCATATTTTGTCCCAAATCGAGAATATATTTGTTTCCCAACGGTTTTATTGAAACAGGAGTAATTCTATCCACCACTTTCATGCCGGGCATCATTTGCGCCCGTAGCATACCGTCGGGTAAACTTACACGTTCAGCATCCATCCATGCAGCATCGTCATATCCAACCTGCAACCACCCTGAAAGTTCCTTATTTGCATCGTATTCTTCTCCATTGTACTCGTTATTGCTGCGAATCGGACCATTAGCGGTAAGTTTCCAACTGGTGTTACTGCCTATGGTTTCCGAAGTTCCGTCGGTAAACTCAATAATCAGAACAAGGCGCAATTTCGGATAACCAAAATTAGGTATTTTATAGGGTTTGTAATGCTGACGCATAGCGTAATACCGACCGTTACCAAGCGTAACGCCGACGACATTATTACCCTGTTGAATCAATGAAGTAACATCGTAGGTATTGTAAAGCACAGTTTTGCGATAATCGGTCGGAGCCGGAGCCAACACCTGATCTCCCACCCGATTCCCGTTGAGATATAATTCGTAAAGTCCCAAACCTGAAATATGAACCGTGGCGCGTTTAACCGTTTTAGTTGCACTAAATTCTTTGCGCAGGTAACGTGCTGAAAGTCGACTATTATAAGTTTCGCTGTCCCAGGGCATGGCTTTTTCGAGTCCTATCCATTGTGCTTTCCATTCATTTTCATCGAGCAATCCCATGCTCCAGTTTGCCACAGTGCTCCACGAAGTCTCACCTTTGTTTGTCCACACTTTTATTTTCCAAAAATAAGCAGCATTGCTTTCCAATACTTTTTCTGCAAATGGAATCCAAAGGCACTCATCCGACGAGACTTTTCCACTGTTCCACACATCCCCGTTATCGTTTGCCAGATTTTCCGCTGATGAAGCCACTAGAATCTGATAGGATTTTTGCATCACGTTTTGCTCGGTGGTGGCATCAAGTTTCCAACTGAAACGTGGAGTTTCCACATCTATTCCCAACGGATTTGTCAGACCTTCGGTTCGCAGTGACGTGACCGAGATGGTGGCATTTGCAACAAAGGCAAACAAAATAAAAGCAGAGAGAAATATGATTTTTGGTTTCATAAATTTGATATATATTAGCTTCGCGATATTACTACCTTCAGTCGTGATATGTATTGTACTTAATAGACACATTCGCTTATTATCGAATTTGCACATTTTTTCAGATATTCTTTCTCCGAATCCACCGCTATCAAAACACGATCGTTACCTGAATTATAAGCCACATCAAGCTGGAATTCAGCAATTTTATTTCCTTCAAATTCTCCTATATATTGCAATTCGCCATTTTTAGGGCTGAACCACCAACAGTTTTTCTTCGCTCCGCTGATTTTCGACAGGTCGATTTGCATAGGTCGACCGGTATAATTATAAACCAACAAATAATCTTTTCCACGGGTGGCAATAGCCCGGTCGTAACGCTCCCCGTTTTGTCCTGCAATGATGCTCTGGTCGGGAACCCGGTCGAAAAACGGAAAGGCCAGCATCAACGCTTTCAGGTATTTCATTTGGTTATAACCCGGATCTTTCAGGCAGTCGTGCCAATATCTGGTTGGGAAAAATGAACCATTCACCCCCGGTTTGTAAAACTGCATGATGGAATTGTGTCCGTAAGTATGCCCGAATGAACCGGCAAAAACGGACCAATACGCATAACGACGGACATCATTTGCATTCCAACGGGCTTCAAATTCTTCGTGCAAACCCTGCGGAATATCTTCATACGAGGGTTCACCATCAATTACCGGTTTCAGTGGCATCAAAGCCTGACTTTTTTCCACATAACGCCAGTTGTCTTCTTCGGTATTTTCGGCAATGGTATAATCGCCATCACCTTTGCGCTGCCCGTAACGACGATGACCGCTTTGGAACATATTGAAATCGAGCCATTCATCATTATTGAACCAGGTTGCTGATGAAGTTCTTCCGCGTGGGTGAAAAGTCATTAAATGGTTTTTGTCGACAGACTTAATGCTTTTTGCCAATGCTTCCCAAACTTCAGGCTTCACATCACCGCGGATATCGCCGCCAATAAACCAAATGATATTTGGTGAGTTTTTGTAACGCTCAGCCAGAAATTTTCCGTAAGCCTGAGCATCAGTTATCGACATTTGTCCCGAGTTTACCAATCCACCCCAGATGCACACCATGCCAATGTAAATGCCTTTCTTTTCGGCCATTTTAATGATAAAATCCATATGATCCCAATATCCGTAAACCCCTTTTTGGTTGACATTTTTGAAATTAAAACCATCAGGCATGGAAGATTGTCCGTAAATATTGATTGCAGGAACTCTGTCGATAGTTTGAATCTGAACGACATTATAGGCTCGTTTACTGCACTCGTTGAGGTAAAATTCCGCTTCGTCGCGATTTAACCGTTCGGGTAATAACCAACCCGTATCGCCCAACCAAAAGAAAGGCGTTCCGTTTTCGTGTTGCAGGTAACGATGATTTTCGCTCACCATTAGTTTCCCGTTTTCCCATGGGAGTTTGACAGTTTTGGATTGTGCGGAAGCAATGATTGAAAGGAATAAGAATGTGTTTAATATCAGTTTTTTCATAAGTTTGTTTTTTAGATCCAAGACCAAAGAAATAAAATTTTAATTGTCAACTTTCAACTGTCCACTGACTACATAAACTTTCCCTTTTTCTGTTTTTAAATCGTAAAGATACGTTTTTTTCAAATCCACCATATTTAATTTTGCATTTTCATTAATCAATGGTTTTAAAACAGTTGGAACGGCGAATAACGGATTCGGATTTTCACCGGTTGTTTTTGTCAGTCCGGTTCCGGTAAGGGGTGTCAATGATCGTAAGCGACAATTACCTCCATTTTTAGATTTAATACTAACACGTTCTAGCTTTCCTTTGCTCCATTTTATATCCATTTCAAAACCTCCACGGGCTACAATTCCTTTGATCTCACCTTTGCTCCAGTTGGTTGGAAGTGCCGGCAAAAGGTAAATAAATCCATCATAACTTTGCATCAACATTTCAGCAATTCCGGCTGTGCAACCGAAGTTTCCATCAATCTGGAAGGGTGGATGCGCATCAAAGAGGTTCGGATAGGTTCCGCCGTGCTTCGGTTCATTACGGACAATTGAAAGTTGGTCGGTTATAAGTTTGTAGGCATGATCGCCATCGAGCAGTCGCGCCCAGTAGCATACTTTCCACGCCATACTCCAACCTGTCGAAGGATCGCCTCGGTGAATAAGCGAAGTGCGGGCTGCATCAAACAATTCGGGAGTGCGGTAGGGCGAAATTTGATTGCCGGGAAATAATCCCCACAAGTGTGAAACGTGACGGTGTATGTCGTTCGGATCGTCCCAGTCGTTCATCCACTCCTGCAATTGCCCCCAGCGACCTATTTGAAATGGTGCCATTTCTTTTAAACGTTTTTGTAAATGACCGGCAAACTCAGCATCAGTATTCAGTATTTTTGAACTTTCAATAATGATGTTCCAAAGACTTGAAATCAACTCGTTGTCCATTGTCACACCGCCCGCTGTGGTGGCTTGTCCATTACTTCCGGCATGTGTATTTTCCGGCGAATTACTTGGGCACACCACCAACCAGTTGTGGACAGGTTCTTTGACCATAATATTATCAAAGAACTGAGTTGATCCTTTCATGATTGGATAAACAGATTTCAGAAAAGCCTTATCGCCGGTATACAGATAATGTTCCCACATTTGTCGACACAACCATGCACCACCACTTGGCCACATACCCGAAGGCGCCTTGTCAACAGCACCCGTAATCCGCCAGATATCGGTATTGTGATGCAGCACCCAACCGTCTACTCCATACATAACTTTGGCAGTTTCTTTTCCCGTTTCGCTAACTTCTTTGGTCAGTTGTAACATAGGTTCGTACAATTCGCTGAGGTTGGTAACTTCCGCAGGCCAGTAATTCATTTCCAGATTGATATTGGTGGTGTATTTACTATCCCATGATGGGAAAAGTTTATCGTTCCAGATGCCCTGCAGATTAGCTGCCTGTCCGCCCAGTTGCGAAGAGCAAATGAGCAAGTACCTCCCGAATTTATAGTATGTGGCCACCAAATTGGCATCGTTCGTTTTAGCAAAATTTTCAATACGTTTTTCAGTGGTTTCCTTCGAAAGATTTGGCCCCAAATCCAGCGACGATTTATCCATGAACGTTTTAAAATAAGCTACGTGAGCCTTTTTTGTTTCAGCATATGAATGTTCCAATGCTTTGTTGAGGTAGGTTTTTGCACGTTTCTGAGCATCACCCGTAATGTCTTTATAATTATTGAAATTAGTCGCAATAGAAACATACAGAACGACTTCGTCGGCATTTTCCACCGAAAGTACGCCATCTTTACAAGTAATTGTACCACCTACGGTTTTTGCCGTTAATCTTCCTTCGAAATTCACTTTGCCTTTCTGTCCTTCGTGTTGCGACGAAACGCCATCAAGGGTTACACAATTTCCGTCGGAAGTAATTCTCACGTCCTGATGTGGTGAAGTTAGCACAGCATTAAAAGAGATTTTACTTTTTTGTGAAGCTGTTAGCCTGATTATTACGACCTGATCGGTAAATGAAGTAAAAATCTCCCTTTTATAAGTAACACCATCCACTTTATAGTGAACCGCAGCTATTGCCGAATCGATATTTAAATCGCGGTAATAATCTGTATATCTTGCATGTCCGGGAAAGGAAATACGTAAATCACCGAAAGTCTGATAAGGCATTCCCGAATTGGTTTTTGCCATTACCTTTTCGGTGGCAAGTGTTTGTGCTTCTAAATATTTCCCGGCAAAAACGAGTTCCCGAACTTTTGGGATGTTTTCCAATGCATCCGGATTGGCATTGTTATTCGGACTGCCTGCCCAAATGGTGGCTTCGTTCAGTTGAATTTGTTCGGTCGCCGGATTTCCAAAAACCATGGCTCCCAACCGACCATTTCCCAATGGTAATGCTTCGGTCCAGACTTGTGCGGGTTTATCGTACCAAAGTTTGTAGTCATTGTTTTGGCTAAACAATGAGCTTATTGTACTGAGAATAAGAAATATGGATATGCTGGTTTTTTTTGCGGAATGATTCATTCGGAGTCAGTTTTATCTTTAGAACAGACGTTTAAATGGGTGTTTTGTACTTAGTATTCATTCACTAATAAAAAAATGACAGCAAGAATCAACTTCGTGCTGCCATTTTCAATATCCTAATGTGAAACTTATTTCTTTTCTTCCGCTTTTTTCTTCGCTTCTTTCTCCGCTTTAATTTTATTTGTAAAATCCTTATACATTTGTCGCCAGTTGCGACCGTTTTCGTTCAGGTACTTTTCGCAATTATTTTTATAGATTTCGAAAATGGTCGAAATGGCTTTCATGCTTTTATAATCCACAGCTTGTTCACGAGCCAATTTCAGTTGACTGAGAATGTAAGTTTCTTCTTTTTCAGTGATATTGGGTACAATAGCCTGATAACCTTTCATAGTGAAAGCAACTTTGCCAATAGTATAAAAATCAAGTATTTTTTCAATCTGCGGTTCTGTCAAGTCTTTGTGTAGTCCTGTCATTAAAGCTTCGTGAACAGATTTTGGTTTGGCTGAATTAGCAATCACTTCACGATCTATTTTATTTAACGGATTTCCGGTCTGAGGATTAATACCTTCGGGAACATTTGTATAAGGGTGTTCGTTATGCCAATCGCGGACTGCTTTTATGTGTATAAGAATTACCGCTTTTACACGCGCTTCTTTTTCTTTATTGTTCAATTTCAAAGAATCAGTCCAGGTCTGAGCACGTTTATCAGCATCAATATCGGAATTGATTTTTGCATCGGCTTTTTTATTGAAAAATTTCTCCACATCTTTAAATTCACTAATGGCATTGGCAGGCATCTTTTCTCCTTTTGTGCCAAAACTATACATCGCTTCTTTCGGCTCAACGGTCACTTTGCTTTCGTCTAATTGTTTTGAATTTAATCCAAAGGTTCCAATAAAAAAGTTGTAAACTGCACTGCGCTTATTAATACCAAAATCGTGACCTTCGGTAGGCAAATGCACATTCGAAACATTTTTCATAGCATTATAAAATCCGTAGATTCTTTGCAAATAAGGATATTCTAATGTTGGAACTGAAGCGGTCCAGTCTTGACCATCTGAAATTACACACAGAGGTTTTGGAGCAAAAGTTGCCATTAGTTCTGCATTGTTGGTTCCTCCGCAAGCTAGTTGAATAGGCATTCCACTTTCACACGGACAACCGCCGTCGAAATGAGATGCCAGACTAACAGTCGGGCAAGCTTCCGTAAACCGGTTGTCGAGTACAGAAAGTAAAACCACCTGCGAACCACCACCTGAGCCACCATTAGATGCAATTCGTTTTGGGTCAATATCTTTGCGTGTCAACATATAATCGAGAATGGTCAACCCATTCATAATTTGAATTGTTTGTGCAACAGAAGTACGGTGGGCTGTTGCAGTAACCTGCAACTCCGATTCACCCCAACCGAACAAATCATAGCTCACGCAGGTTGCTCCCATGCGGGCAAGGGTTCCAAAGCGGGTCTGTTCATCTTTATTATAGCGTCCATCAGTCCAGTGCCCGTTCGGACAAAGAATCAACGCATGTTTTCCTTTGCTGAGCGGATTATAAATAGATCCGCAAACATACAATCCAGGCAAGGTTTCGATGGCAAAATTCTGAACCGAATAACCATCGTATTTGCGGATTTTTGAAAGAACCGGTTTTGAATTTACCCGTTTTTCCAGAAGAGGATCTATTTGCAACTTTTCACGGACTTCCTTTTTCAGACAATCTTTGCGCGTATTCCATTCGATAGAATCTTTGTAAAGCGTGTTCAGATAAACCAGCATTTTCTTACCATCTTCGGGTGTGCGACGTGGATATTCATAGGCTTTTATCTTGTAGGTTTTCTCGTCTTGTTTTGCAAATTTATAGTCGAAAAGCGACAACACATTGGTCAACGATTCTTCGACCGAGTACGGACGAATGCGGAAATCAGCATAAGGTATCACTTTTCCGGTGGTATCGGCATCGTATTTAATTTTCACATTAAAACGTGTGCTGATTTCCTGCAATACTTTTCCCAATGGTTTTGAAAATTGGGTTTCGTAGGATTGAGCTTCAGAAATTGCTATTGAAGAAACAATTACAATTAAACTAAGAACTATTTTTTTCATGATATTTATTCAACAGTTATTTTCTCTCCATTCACAAAAACATCAGTCATTTTTATGTTTTTGCAATTTTCAAAAATACATTTTTGTTTTGCATCGATATGGATATTGGTGAGCGTAATATCGGTAATCGGCGATTCTTCCAGTCCACGTATTTTGATTGGAATCAACACATCCGAGCCGGTGACATTGCTGATATTGATATTCCGGAAAATGGGCGTGCGATCACTCACTGGCTCAACAGGCATTTTGGTATAAAGCATATCCAGAATAATAGCCTCTTCCTTAATATTTTTCATGACGATATTACTTACCTGAATATCTTCCACCACTCCCCCACGTCCACGGGTTGATTTGATGCGGATACCACGGTCGGTACCATCGAAAACACAATTACTGATAACTACTTTTTTCACGCCACCGCTCATTTCGCTGCCAATAACCACGCCGCCATGACCGGCCAGCATGGTACAATTTGTAATAGTGATATTTTCGTTCGGGGCATTCAGTTTTCGGGCTTGCAGGTCGCGACCACTTTTCAGGGTGATGCAGTCGTCGCCCACCGAAATGTGACAATTGGAAATATGGACATAACGGCACGATTCGGGATTGATACCGTCGGTATTGGGGGAAAGTGGATTGTTGATGGTAACACGGTCAATCGTCACATTTTCGCAAAACTCAGGATTGATGGTCCAAAAGGGAGAATTGACAATGGTAATTCCTTCTATTCTAAAGTTTTTACAACGAATGGGTTGAATAAACGGCGGACGAAAGAAGCGGCGTTGCATAGCTGAAATGTAATCTTCGTTGGTTTCGGCATACAATGCTTTTACATCATTGACTTTGTCCCACATGGATTGATATTTATTGATATCACGCTTTCCATTGTCTTTCAAATCGACAATGACACGGTAAAATTCATCCCACCACTTTTTGCCTTGTCCATCAATTTTACCTTCACCTTTAATGGTTATATTTTCTGCATCGACTGCATAAATCAGCGGCGAGAAACTTTTCATCATAATGCCTTCATGGCGCATTTCCACAAATGGTAAATAATCATCGAAATTATCCGAAAACAAAAGCGTTGCTCCGGCTTCGAGTTCAATGGTGATATTACTTTTTAACTTGATGGCTCCGGACAGGTATTTTCCTGCCGGGAAAAACAAGGTTCCACCACCATTGGCATTTAGTTTTTCAATGGTATTGTTTATTAAAACAGTGTTCAGTTTTGTTCCGGATGGGTTTGCGCCTGCCGTTTGCATATCAATGCGTTCGGCATGAAGAACAAGTGTGAATGCAAGAAATAAAGTTGTTAAAATTGTGGTTTTTCGGTTCATTTTTTATAATTTCATTATTTCAAAACATCTAAACAGGTAATTTTCGTCAGTGTGTCTGCATGCCCCACTTCTTTTCCGTCTACAAATATATGCAAACCTTTGCCAAGATGATAACGACTTCCGGTTTTATCCCACACAATGGTCAGATTATGATTGTGATAACGCACATTATCGAGACAAAACCAGTCCCATTTTCCATCGGGTAACAGCGGATTTATTTCCAGTGTATTGTCCATGCGTGGTCGAAGTCCAACAAGTCCGGTGATAATTAAATCGTTGAAAGTGGAATGATTGTAATAACGACTGCGTTCCTGATCACCTTTGAGCCAATAGCCGGTAATTTCGTCCATGTATTCACCAACATACGGACGACCACGGTGGTATTGTGATTCTACAAATAGTTCCAGTTGTCGGAAATATACACTGTCAGTCATTACTTTTTGCGGGTAATTATTCATGAAATTAGCCAAAGCTGTCAATGTCTGCGAACTTGCAAACGGCCATATTGCACCGTCCCACTCACATTTTCCAACACCACGGGTGCGGAATTCGGGATGACGACGTTCAGCGGTGGTCAGTCCGTAAGGTGCTGAAAATCCTTTTTCGTCGGTAATTTGAACCCAGGCAGAATCGTATTTACCAACATCAGGTAAATTGAAATACCAGGGCAGATATCCGATTGCTTCGCGCACGTTGGCAAGGGTATCTTTGCGCATGGTTTCAAAAAATCCTTGCTTTACACTCCAAAGTTTATTTTGTACCAATGCTTTGATGGTATCGACTTTCAACGAGTATTTAGTTACTAATTCTTTGTTTCCGGCCAATAATTCCATCGTTGCCAAAGCCCTGGCATTGCCATACATATAACTGTCGATGGTTGGGCGGACATATTGTTTTTTGCGGCCACCGCTGATGGTTTCTTCCATGCCGTCCTGCACATCGCCTTGCCAGTAAAGTCCGTTTTTCAGGCGGTGCGTATTTTCCCAACGGGCATATTCGGCTTCCATATCTTTCAATAAATCAAGCAAAAATACTTTGTCTCCGGTTACAAAAAAACGGTTGAGTTGTGCATCGATATTCCACGAGCTAAAGTTCATCATTTTCTTCATCGGTGCACCTTCGTTGCCACGATACCAGGTTCGGATAGCCTGATTCATGTAGGTAGTGTCGCGCAACCAACGGCTTTCGTAAATATGGTGACCCAGAGCACTCGAAATCAAATTGTATTTATCGGCATAGGTGCGGTTGACTAAAAATTCAGTCATGGCGTAACCAACAGGTGTTTTTTCAATATGTTTGCGCAATGTCCACCAACGATAATAATACATTTCTTCAAAATTCTTTTGTGGACATTCGAACAAGGGAATGTTTTTTTTCATCCATTCGCTTGCCTGCGCATTTGGTATGGCTTGAACGATATTTTCATCTTCCATGCCGTTGAAGTAATCAACATAATGTGCAAAATCTGCATATTTCAGAATGGCAGATGAATTATTGTTATCTAAGGATTCCGTTTTGAAATTGGCAATCCTAAAAACAGCCAAGGATTCCTGTTCGCCGGCATTTGGCACATCATAATCCTGGTCGGCAGGCGTATCGGGCGTTGGGAAATCATTTGTTTCGCCGGTACTGAAAGCTATCCGTTCGATATCGGAAACCGGGGCGTAAAACATGCGGATTCCAACCTGTTTGCCGTTTACTGAAACCGTAATGCTGCGATTTGAAACAGAAAGTTTTGCTTCGACTGTGTATATTTTTCCGGCTTCGTATTTCATCATGTTTGAAAATCGTGAACCTCCTTTGGCTTGAAATGTACTGTCATTTTTCAATTCCAGCCGCGAACAAACTATGCCATTTTTATCCAGAAATTCAATACGGAAAATGCCTTTGTTTGATTGATCAGCCAGCATGTCAAACGATACTTTCAGTTCTTTTGTAGCCGGGATTTTACGAACCACTTTGGCAAAATCAAAAGGATCTTTATCTTTCAGCGTCAGCCAGTTTTTCCCCGATACTTTTTCCAACGAAACAGGTGCCCAAAGCGGTGAATAAATATTCCAATCTGTCAGTTCGGAAATTTGCGAGTTTTTCTCAAAATTATCGTTTGCCTGAGTTGTAGGATTGATTTTTACAGGAACCGGAATACGTGAAACCCACATATCTTCCTTGTTTACGCTGTAGGTCACCCACAGATTTTTGTCTGCCGGGATTCCGTTTCCTTCCTGAATGCCACGGGTGTATTGTGGACCGTAGGATTTGTAGTTTCCACCGTAACGCATCTTTGTAATTTCGCCGTGAACTAAATTGAGAGTTGTGTAATTCAGTCCGTCAGCCGATGTGGAAATGGCCAGCGGCCAGCGAAATTCAGAAGGATTATACACCGTGGCATAGCTACCGTCGGTGAGTCGTTGACCCCAGATTTTTGCATTACTGGTAACAAATCCTTTGGCACGTTCTACCGGTTGGACCCATGTTTTTCCACCATCTTCGCTTATCGAAGTCAGCGCATGTTTCCACAAACAAGCTACTTTTCCATTGGGTAAATGATAATAATTAAATGCTTTATATTCTTTGTCTAAAGGAATAAGTTTATCGCCACGGTCGGATTCTTCCACCCATTGCATCATATACAACGGATTGTCCAGAATTTCCTGACAACTTTTCACAAAATCCTTGTCTTTACTTTTGGTAAAGAAAGGATAATCGGTATTTTTTTCGTTGAAAGCGTGGTTGTAATGAATAAAATAAATCGGACCGTAAGTGTCATTTTTCTTTATCTCGCGCACCACCCGTCCAATGCCATTTCCATCATTCGGATCATCTTTTTTGTCCAATGCCACCCCATAAAAAGCCATCGTCAGAAGTCGACTTGATTTTGAAACGTAAAAGCCTACACGTTGATGCATAATGGCTTTTAAATCTTTCGCCACACCTGGATAATCAGGTTTTGTATAACCGTCAGGCACTTTATATTGTGGAAATAAAACTTCAGGATTCGACCATAAATAACCGTCGGTGGAAGTTTGCAGGAAAGTTTGCGATGGCGGAATATGCTCGCCCACTTCGCCACTCAGAAATTGCAGGTAAAATTTTCCGTTCCAGTAAGCCAGCATGGGTTGGTGGTTATAGGTCCAGCCATTGCAGTTCGATGCATCCGGATATTGGCGGTTTGCACGCATTACCTGAATATTATGAACACCGACAACTGGTGAAAGTTGTCCGTCGTGATAAGCAGGATTAGACAGTTGAGTGCCCGTATAATGAATTTTATTTTGTGCAGGCAATTGAATTGCTGACAAACAAAACAACAGGCAAGTAAAAAATAATAGTTGAGATTTTTTCATCCTGAATTTAAGATATGATGTACAAAGATAATTAAGTTTCTACCTTATTGCTGATAGAACCTTATAAGTAGAATCATTTTGTTGAATTATACCCATTTCGTAGGTCTTTTTCAAGTCCTCAATAAAGGATGCAGGAGCTTTAAAAATTGTACCGTGTTTATGTCCCTGAGGTACCGAAATTTCATTCGTAATATTCGTATAATGAATAAAATCTTTTGTTTCGACTGCACCATATTTGAATTTTTGATATTCATCAAAATAAATCAAATATTTCTCCCCGATCTTTTGAACAGTTGGACCTTCAACATAACTTTGTGTAAAGCTTGTACTTGCCTTAGTATATGGTCCGGTTGGTGATTTTGAGAAAGCGACTTTCAGATTCCGGTTTGGGCGGGTATTGTCCTTAAACACCAATACATAATCGTTTTTTGCCCGTTTCACTATAGTTGCATCTATAGAACTGAAGCCCGGATCATAAAGGAGTTTTGTTTCAGAAATGGTTTTAAAGTCTTTAGTCGTAATGTAAAATAGTCTATGATTATTTTTTTCTTCTTCCTGTCCACGTTTAAACCGATTAGGAATACACGATGCCCAAACAACTACAAATTCAGCCTTTTCGTTGTCATAAAAAATATCCGGTGCCCAAACATTCACTGTTGTGGGTTCATTTTTCATAACCGGTATCATTTGTTGCTTCGACCAATGAATAAGGTCTTTAGAGTTAGCATATCCAAAACCGAGATCACCTTTCCAACTGCTTGTCCAGACCAGATGAAAAATTCCATCTGGAGTACGGGTAATTGATGGATCGCGCAAAACCTGTTGTTTACCAATGGCAGGTTTTAGCCAGGTACCGGGAATACTGTCCCAATGAATGCCATCTTCGCTATAAATATAACGTAATCCTTCATTGGCAGGTTCGTGAAAAGAAGTGAATACAAAAAAATCTTTCTCGGCTTTGCAGGATTGAAAAAAAAACAAAAACAACACCAAAATCCTCAAAATCCTCAACATCGGTTTTATTTCTTTAAACATTAAATAATCCATTTTTATATACAAGATTAAAGACGTAGATGAACTGAAATGGTACTCATAGTATTAAAAAAAGAATGATAGAATAAGTATCCATTGTTGCTCATTTTAAGCAACTAATTCTTATTCTGTTTTGTTTCTATATTGAGTACACTCAAAAATATGTCACGTCTTAGAATTATAAAACCTATTTAATTTATTAATTTTAAAACGATTCACATTATGAAAAAACTACTTTTTTTTGTGCTATTAGGTTTGTCTACGACATCTTTTGCACAGTTTCAATTATTGTCTTCAAAAAACTACCCTAAATGGGGTTATCTTGGAGCAGATCCTATAGGAAATGGTGATAATAGATTTATTGCTAATTTCAATTCCACTCAAACAATCCTTCCATATAATGCATATGCAAGCAGTTCAAAAGGAATGGTTGGATTATTCTTTTCAGACGAAACGCCATTGCAAAACAGCGGAAAGGCTGTAAATATCAACAGTAAAAAAGTTGAAAGCTGGGGTTCTACAAGTGTAAATCCATGGAGATTGCATAATATGCAAGCTTTATTAGATTCATCTACAGTTAAAAATGTTCCAGCTTATAATTCAGGACATCAATTTTGGAAAAGTGCTGTTTGTATAATGGATTTAGATGAAGCAGCCACCGATCAAGCTTGGGTAATGTATCCTGGGATGTATAAGAGAGTTGGCTTTGGTTTTCAGATAGATATGACGGGTGGATTCCTGACTTCAGATGTAAGTTGTGACTTATTGACTTATGATTTGGGGAATTCCGCAAAAACTGCATCTTATAAAATGATTGTTACAATTGGTAAAGACATTATTTACGGAGGTACTTATTTAAAAACTATTGCTCAGTTAGATACCATTGCTTCTACAAATGTTGCAGCTTTGAGAACTTTAGTTGGAACTACAGATGCTTATGTTGTTGACAATGTATATACAACTTCTGCTGTTGCAGGTAACGTGAATAAACAAACCCTCAATATCGCACAATTAATTGGTGTTAACAAAAGTGCATTTAATGGTAAAAAAATATATGTTTTCTTTTACACCAAAGGAACTGCTTCTGCCATTGCTCCGGGCACAATTGATCCGGTTGTTGCTATCGATAACATCCAAGGAACTTATACTCCTCCTTCATGGGTTCAACCTGCAGGTATAGTTGCTAATGCTGTAATTGATCATAACAATGGTACTCCGGTTGTTGACCCAGCGGTACCAAGTACTGATTTCAGTGCCGGAACTCCGGTTAATGTGCTTGCAAGTACTGATACTCCAATTAATATATACTTAACTGGTGTTTACAGATCTTCAGCATTGACTATAACTGAAGCAAATGATGGTAGTGGACCAAGTCTGAAATATTCATTCCCTGCTACCGGTGCAGTTAAAGCAAAAGGTGCTGGTGGAAGTTATACAGTAGATGTTCCTTATACTTATACAGCAGCCACAAGTTCAACTAAGTTTACATTGACAATTGCTGCACCTGCTGCAGGTACTTTTGGTATGGATACACTTAAGATTGCAATTAATGCTAATGTTCCACTTGGAATGACCCCAACTGAACGACTTGAAATTTCAAACGGTACTCGTTTCTGGTATGACATTTCAGCTACTGGTGTATCTACACTAACTAGTGTCGCTCCTTACAAGGCTAACGCACTTAGAATTTGGGGTGCTGCAAAATCAATTGTTGCCGAAAATGCAGCAAGTGATGTAAGAGTGACAAATCTTGCTGGTCAGGTATTAAAAATCGTTTCACCTATCGAAGCATCAAAAGGTATAGCAATACAAACCGGAGTTTATATTGTAAAAACCGGAAGTACTATTCAAAAGGTTATTGTGAAATAATATTTGAGATCTTATAATAAAAAGGTCACCTTGGAACACTTGTTTCAAGGTGACCTTTTTTTGATGCAAGAAATACTAGGTACAGAACAACTGTTTTTATCGTCTGATAAATATAATTATCTGTGTAACCATCAAACTAAATTGGATTATTAATGAGAAAAAAAATTATTGTTGCAATTTGCATTACAATAACCGGATCAATATTAAATTCTCAAAACAGAGGACTTACAAACACGTCATCGAGTAGATTTACTAAAATGAGTAGTACCAACATCGATGCCGTAAAATGGACAAACGGATTCTGGGGCGAACGGTTTTCGGTTTATAAAGACACGATGATTCTTTCGATGTGGAAAACACTGAATGATCCTGATATCAGCCATTCGTTCCGTAATTTTGAAGTGGCAGCGGGCGAAATGGAAGGCGAACATTGGGGGCCGCCGTTTCACGATGGGGATTTTTACAAATGGCTGGAAAGTGTCGCTTCTGTTTATGCAGTTACCAAAGATCCGAAACTGGATGTTTTAATGGATAAAATCATTGCCACCATTGTAAAAGTACAACGTGCCGATGGCTATATTCACACTCCGGTAATAATAGCCGAAATGCACAAAGGTATTGATTCACACAAAGTTGACAACACAGTGATTGGAACAAAAGTAGGTGACGCCGGAAAAGGAGCTTTTGACAACCGGTTGAATTTTGAAACTTACAATTTGGGTCATTTGATGATGGCCGGAATTATTCATAAACGTGCCACTGGAAAAACAACTTTGTTTGCTGCGGCCGTGAAAGCCAACGATTTCCTTTGTCATTTCTACGAAACCGCTTCGGCGGAACTGGCCCGAAATGCGATTTGCCCTTCGCATTATATGGGCGTGGTGGAATTGTACCGTGCCACAGGAAATCCCCGTTATCTGACGCTGGCGAAAAATCTGATTGATATCCGTGGGATGGTTGAAAATGGCACCGACGATAATCAGGATCGTGTTCCTTTCCGTCAGCAAAAAACGGCTATGGGTCATGCCGTTCGTGCGAATTATTTGTACGCCGGGATTGCTGATGTGTATGCTGAAACGGGGGAAAAACAGTTGCTGGATAATCTGGAAAGCATCTGGACGGATATTACTACCCGGAAAATGTACGTGACCGGAGCCTGTGGTGCACTTTACGATGGAACTTCACCCGACGGAACCAATTACACACCCGACAGCATTCAAAAAGTGCATCAAAGTTACGGACGCGCCTATCAATTGCCAAACTCAACGGCGCATAATGAAACCTGTGCCAATATCGGCAATATGCTGTTTAACTGGCGCATGTTGCAGATTTCGGGCGATGCCAAATATGCCGATGTACTCGAAACAGCACTTTACAACAGTGTGTTGAGCGGAGTAAGCCTGGATGGGAAACGATTTTTCTATACCAATCCGTTGCGCATCAGCAAAGATTTTCCATACACGCTTCGTTGGCCGAAAGAACGTACAGAGTATATCAGCTGTTTCTGTTGTCCACCCAATACAGTTCGTACGCTTTGCGAAGCACAGAATTATGCTTACAGCATCAGCAACAATGCAGTCTGGTGCAACCTGTACGGTGGCAGTCAACTGGAGACCTTACTGAACGGAAAAAACAAACTAAAGTTGACTCAAACTACCGAATATCCCTGGGATGGGAATATTAAAATTTCAATTGAAAACACACCAAAGAAAGCCTTTTCACTTTATCTTCGCATTCCGGAATGGTGCGATAAGGCTTCAATAACGGTAAATGGACAAGTCTTATCATCTGAAAACAAATCCAATTCGTATACCGAAATTAAACGTGAATGGAAAAATGGTGATGTAGTGGAACTTGTTTTGGATATGCCGGTGAAATTATTGGAATCAAATCCATTGGTGGAAGAGACCCGCAACCAAACAGTGGTAAAACGCGGTCCTTTGGTGTATTGTCTGGAAGGAATGGATGTTCAGGATGGAAAATCAATTGATAATATTCTGATTCCTGCCGACATCAAATTTTCAACCCGCAAGACAACCATTGCCGGAAGTTCTATCGTGGTTCTGGACGGAACAGCACGTTTAGCCAACGAGGATTCGTGGAAAAACACGCTCTATCGTGAAGTCGGAAAATCAGATAAAACTGTAAACATTACTTTGATTCCATATTATGCTTGGGGAAACCGTGGAAAAAGCGAGATGACAGTGTGGATGCCATTGGTAAAATAATTTGGTTTTCACGTAGAGACGAACGGCCGTGCCCGTGCGTCTCTACAATAATCAATAAAAATAACAATAATCAATAAAAATATATGATGCAATTATTATCACATAAAAACAGATTGTTTATATTAATCGTCAGTTTGTTGGTAGCTGGAAATGTTTTTTCCACCGAAATCTACGTTTCCCCAACCGGGAAAGATACAAATAATGGAACAAAAGAAGCTCCAAAAGCAACCCTTTTTGCAGCATTACGTCAGGCACGAGAGTTGCGCCGACTTAATGCTCCCGGCATCGAAAACGGCATTCAGCTAATAATGAAAGGTGGAACATACACAATGTATGAACCACTTTATATCCGTCCCGAAGACAGTGGAACAGCTCAATCGCCGACTGTAATCTGCGGAGCGGTTGGTGGAACCGTTTCGATAAGTGGCGGTGTGAAAATCACAAACTGGAAAAAATCAGGGAAATTTTGGGTAGCCGATGTACCCGATTTCAATGGTCGTCCGCTGGATTTTCGTCAACTTTGGGTGAATGGTAAAAAAGCAGTTCGGGCCCGCGATGTAGCTGATTTTGAAAAAATGTACCGTATTAAAAGCAACGATCCGGCCAGTGAAATTCTGTGGGTGCCGACTGCCGCGGTGAAATCCATTCTGAAAGCACCTTATGCAGAAATGGTGTTGCACGAAATGTGGTGCGTGGCCAATTTGCGCATTAAGTCCATCGAAGTTCATGGTGATTCGGCGGCTGTACGTTTTCATAATCCCGAAAGTCGCATTCAATTTCAGCACCCGTGGCCACGACCTATGATTAGAAAAAATGTGAATTCCCCTTTTTACCTGACAAACGTTATGGAATTACTTGATATTCCAGGTGAATGGTTTCATAATATAAACACACACAAACTCTATTATTTTCCGCTCAACGGCGAAAAAATAAATCAGGTTGAAGCCATTGTTCCGGCGCTCGAAACCTTGGTTCAGGTGGAAGGAACGCCCGACCGTCCGGTGGAAAATATATGTTTCAAAAATATCAGTTTCAATCACACCACCTGGATGCGACCTTCCGAAAAAGGACACGTGCCTTTGCAGGCCGGCATGTACCTCACCGAAGCATATAAGTTAAGACCTCAAATGATTCGCCCCGACAACAACAACAAACTCGATAATCAGGGCTGGTTGGGCCGTGCGGCAGCTGCTGTAACTATTACGGCAGGGAATAATATTGACTTTGAAAATTGTATTTTCGAACATCTCGGATCAACCGGATTGGATTATATTTTTGGTGATACTGGTGGTAAAACGGAAGGATGTATTTTTCGCGATATTGCCGGAAACGGCCTGGTGGCAGGAAGTTTTTCTCCGGCTTCGCATGAAACTCATTTACCTTATGATCCGACTGATAAACGTGAAGTTTGCTCGTTCCAGCAAATAAAGAACAATCTCTTTACTGATGTTACCAACGAAGACTGGGGTTGCGTCGCCATTTGTGCAGGATATGTAAGCAATATTAATATTGAGCATAACGAAATCAGTGATGTGTCGTACACCGGAATCAGCCTCGGATGGGGATGGAATCAAACGCTGAATTGCATGCAAAACAACCGCGTTTATGCCAATCATATTTATCATTACGCAAAACACATGTATGATGTAGCCGGTATTTACACCTTGGGAGCACAACCCAAAACGGTTATTTCTGAAAATTACGTACACGATATTTACAAACCCGGTTACGTTCATGATCCAAATCACTGGTTTTATTTATACACCGACGAAGGTTCTTCTTTTATCACCGTAAAAAATAATTTTACCGAAGGTGAGAAATTTCTGAAAAATGCCAATGGACCGGGTAATATATGGGAAAATAACGGGCCGATGGTGCATGATTCCATTCGGCAAAAAGCCGGATTGGAAGATAATTGTAGATATTTGCTTCGCGATATTAAATAGATATTACTTGAAATAACTTTTCCAAAGTTCTAAACTTTTGAAAAGTTCAATACGAATAAAATATGAAACGCACACTTTTTCTACTTTCTTTTGCAGCCATCACGCTGTTATCAAACGCCCAGACATGGATTTGGTATCCGGGTGATTACGAAATATGGTTGGGCAACCAAATGAACAACCGCCGTACCGAACGGGGAGCATTTTTTCCTCCGTTCTGGAAAATGGACAGCCATTATGTGTTGGTGGAATTCAGTAAAAAAATCGATATGGCTACTCCCGAAGAAATTGAAATTTCCGTGGAAGGAAAGTTCAATATCAAACTCGACGGGAAACTACAATTCGGGATGCCCCATAAATTTATTTTACCCGCCGGAAAGCACAGTCTGAACATTAAAGTATGGAATCAGACCACACCGCCTACTATTTTGGTAAATGGTAAAACTGTAAATTCCGACAGTTCGTGGAAAGTGACATACGAGGACAAAGAATGGATAGACGCAAGCGGAAAAGCCAGCGATACCTCGGCCACGATTTATATGGATGCCGCCACTTCTGATCATTTTGTTTCTGCCGATACACCTCCTTCGAAATACAAACTGGCTACTGAGCCTATGTCGGCAGTGAAACGCGAAAAAAAGGATGAAGGTGAACTAATTGATTTTGGGAAAGAAACTTTCGGATTTATTCAACTGAAAGGTTTAACCGGGAACGGAAAAGTAAATATCTACTATGGTGAAAGTCCCGAAGAAGCGTTGGATACCAAATCCTGTGAAACGTTGGACAGATTGAATGTCACTGGTTCATCGGTCACCGATGAAGCGTTAAATGCAACTTCCGAACCTGCTGAAATTTACACTTTCAGCAACAGTAAAGCATTTCGTTATGTCTATATCATCAAAGATGCGGGTGTGAATTATCAGGATGTGAGTATGTTGTATGAGTTCAAACCAGAAATCCGGAAAGGTTCTTTCCAATGCAGCGACGAAGAAGTGAACCGTATGTGGGAAGTTGGCGCATACACCATGCAACTCACTACCCGTGAATTTTTTATCGATGGCATCAAACGTGACCGTTGGGTGTGGAGCGGCGATGCCATTCAGAGCTATCTGATGAATTATTACCTCTTTTTCGACACCGAAACGGTGAAGAATTCAATTTGGCTGTTGCGGGGAAAAGATCCGGTTACGAGTCACACCAACACCATCATGGATTATACATTCTACTGGTTTTTATCTATTTACGATTATTATATGTATACCGGCGACCTCCATTTTATCGAACAGGTTTATCCACGCATGCAAACCATGATGGATTATGTAATTGGTCGAACCAATCCGAACGGTATGGTGGAAGGCCAGACCGGCGACTGGGTTTTTGTGGATTGGGCAGATGGATATATGGACAAACACGGTGAACTTTCATTCGAACAGGTTTTGTTCTGCAAAAGCCTTGAAACGATGGCACTTTGTGCCAAACTAGCGAATAATGAAACCGACAAAACCAAATACGACAGGCTTGCAACAGCACTCCGGGCTAAACTGGAACCTGCTTTCTGGAATGAATCAAAAAAAGCCCTTGTACATAATCGCATCGATGGTAAACAAAAAGATGCAGTGACCCGCTATGCCAATATGTTCGCCATTTTCAACAATTATCTGTCGCCCGAAAAACAGCAGATTATTAAAAAGTCGGTATTGATGAACGACTCCATTATGAAAATCACTACACCCTATATGCGCTTCTATGAACTCGAAGCCCTGTGTGCATTGGGCGAACAAAAAGCGGTGATGAAAGAAATGAAAGCTTACTGGGGCGGCATGTTGCGCGAAGGAGCTACCACGTTTTGGGAAAAATACAATCCTTCCGATAAAGGAACGCAGCATTTGGCCATGTACGGGCGGCCTTACGGTAAGAGTCTGTGCCATGCCTGGGGTGCCAGTCCGATTTATTTATTGGGGAAATATTATCTCGGCATTCAACCCGTAAAAGCCGGTTACAAAGAGTTTTCCATCACACCGGATCTGGGTGGAATGAAATGGATGGAAGGTACAGTCCCGACTCCAATGGGTGAAATCAAGCTTTATATGAATGAAAAAATCATCAAAGTAAAGGCAATCGAAGGCAAAGGTTATTTGACTTTCACCAGCAAATCGAAACCAAAAGCAAGTAAAGGTATTGTTGAAAAATTGGAAGGAAATAAATACCGGCTAATGGTTGATACACAAGACGAGGTTGTAGTTAATTACAAATAATTCCAAAAATCAGGAAATTATTTATTTCCATGTATATATCATTGGCAATTTATAGCATAAAATACATTATGAATTTATGAGTTTTAATCACAATCCCTTACTGGGAAATAGCCTGTTGCCGGTAGACATTGTTTTGTTGCCGGAATGGTGGAACAAAAACGAAGGAATCACTTTCGATCGTGATTTCTTTTATCATCCGCTGAAGCGTGTAGAAGTTGAGCAGCAAAAAGAAAAAGTGCTTTACGACCGTTGGGGAAAATATGGACTGGGACAACATAAAGACGAAGCTCGTCCTGAAATTGGCGCAGTTCATTTGGCGGCCGGATATTTGCTCTCCGAAATGTTGGGCTGTGAGGTAAATTATCTGGAATCCCATTCGCCGCAGGTTTTGCCGGCCCATCAGAAATTAAATCCTGTCAATCTCGATCTTGCATTCAATTCTGAGGCATTCCGGGATGTAAAAAATCTGGCAGCATCACTTAAAAAGAAATACGGATACGTCACCGGCGATATCAATTGGGGCGGTATCCTGAATATTGCCATGGATTTACGGGGTGAGAATATTTTTCTGGATATGATGATGACACCCGAAGAGGCGAAAGAATATTTCTCCGGAATTGCAGGTGTGATTGAAAAATTCACTTCGTTTATGCAGGCACAAACCGGATCAACATCCATTTCGGTGAACCGCGGCGTGCGCTACCTGCAAAAGCCGGTACTGCTGCATTCCGAATGTTCGCACACCATGATTTCGGCTGAAGATTACGAAGAATTTCTGCTGCCATTTGATCAGGAATGGAGCAAGAACCGTCCGTTTGGTATTCATTACTGTGGACCCGACCCGCACCGTATGGCCGCAAGTTTCGCAAAGATTCCGCATCTCGATTTCCTCGATTTGGGTTGGGGTGGTGATGTAAAAATCCTGCGCGAACATTTACCTGACACATTTTTCAATATTCGCCTGAGTCCGATTGAAATAGCTAAACAGACACACAACGAAATCCGTGAAACAATCAGCCGTTTGGTTCACGATTCCAGAAATCCATACCTGACAGGTGTTTGCTGTATTAACATGGATGACTCGGTAAGCGATGACAAGATTGATACGATTTTTGAAACTGTGGAAGAGTTGAGAAAAGAATTTAAGAACCCCTAACCCCTAAAGGGGAACTGAGTTACTTTCGGCTATGAGCTTTATAAAAAAATTCTTGGAAGCTCATTTTTTTCAGAAACTTCTTTGTATTGTAAAATCTCCGCATTTCTATTTATCCATTTTCAAAGGAGACGAGCGTAACGATGTGTTCGGGGATATCAATAATAAAAAAACTCACACAATGGCAAAACAATTCGACAATCAACTGGCTGATTCGCAGGCAACACAAGTGTTGCCGGTAAAACCGGAGAACTTCAATTTCGACCGTTACGAGGCTTATGCTGCCGGTTTGAATGAAACATGTGCTGCCTTTTGGCAACAAAAAACCAGCGTGGCGGTGTATCGCCGCATGCGGGTAGCCGAGTGTTTCTCTTTTGGTTGCCGCGATATGAAACGGTCGCTCGAACTTCAACTCGGTGCACTCGAAAAAAGTATGTTATTTAAAGCTGATGTTCCGAATTTTTTAGAACCGTGGTATGGTATCGGCACTGTGGCAAGTGCCTTTGGTGGAGATTATATTTGGTACGAAGGTAATGCGCCTGCCCTGAAACCTCGTTTTCAGACAATCGATGAAGTGCTGGCTTACGGGCCACAGGAAATTGCACAAACGAACATTGGACGTCACACCTTGAATATGATTGAGTATTTTATGGATCAGACCAGGGGACGTTTGCCGGTTTCGCTAACCGATACGCAATCGCCGTTAAACATAATTGGTCATTTGTATCCGCTCAATCAGTTTTTTATGGACACAATGATTGAGCCTGAAAAGGTGATGCAACTTTTCGATTTACTGGCAGATTTGTCAATCCGTTTTAATCAGGAACAAATTAAATTAATTGGTCCCGCTTTGGCTTCGCCCGGTCATGGATTTGCTTCTTCAATAAAATGGGAAGGACTGGGCATGAGCGACGACAATGCCATCATGATTTCGCCGGATCAGTATCTGGAAATGGCTGCTCCTTCTGTCGAAAAAATATGTACTCTGCTTGGCGGTCCGGTTTTTCACTCGTGTGGCGACTGGGCCGGTTGGGTTAACGCAGTGCTGCAAATGAAAGGATTGAAAATGGCTGATGGCGCCTTTTCCCCTCAAACCGACCCGGGTGCAAACAAAAACTTAGAGGCATTCAATAGCTTTGCAAATACCGGAGTAGTACTCAATGCCCGTATTGTGGGCAATTTGGAAACCATCAGGGAACAACTCACCCGACTTTGGGTTCCGGGTATGAAAATGGTGGTGGTTACTTATTGCGAATCACCGGAAGAACAGGAAGAAGCCTACCATTTAATCCACGGTTTATGTCAGCAAGAATAGGAAATTATCGTTGGCGCATTGTGGTGCTGCTTTTTTTTGCCACTACCATCAATTACGTCGACCGGCAGGTAATGGGCATTCTGGCACCGCAACTTCAGGTACAGTTCGGTTGGTCGGAATCCGATTACGGCTTTATCATCATGGCTTTTCAGGCGGCTTATGCCATCGGGCTAATTTCCATGGGTACTTTGCTCGACAAAATTGGGACACGTCTGGGTTTTATCGTTTCGGTTGCGCTGTTGAGTGTGGCCGGCATGTTACATGCGGCTTTCAGTACGGTGGCGGCCTTTTCTGTGGCACGCTTCGGGCTCGGAATCGGTGCTTCAGCAAATTTTCCGGCTGCCATTAAAACGATTGCCGAGTGGTTTCCGAAAAAAGAAAGGGCGCTGGCAACCGGGCTTTTCAATGCAGGATCCAATTTTGGTGCTATCCTGACTCCGCTCATTATTCCGTTGATTGCCCTGAAATGGGGTTGGCAATGGGCATTTATCTCGGCAGGTGCGTTGGGTTTTGTGTGGCTGCTTTTCTGGATTCCCATGTACCGCAAACCGGAACTTACAAAAAAACTCAGTGCTGTAGAACTCAGTTATATTTTGCAGGACGAAAAAGAACCCGAAACGCAGAAACTCCAATGGAAATCCATCGTTTCGTACAAACAAACCTGGGGAATTTGTATGGCTCGTTTCCTGACCGACCCCATCTGGTGGTTTTTCCTCTATTGGCTACCCAAATACCTGCACTCGAATTTTCACGTCGACCTGACCCAAATAGGTCTGCCACTCATTGTGATTTACGTGGTTTCAATTGGTGGTTCAATATTCGGCGGATGGCTTTCGTCGTTCCTTATTAAACGTGGAAAAAATCCGTTGGCAGCGCGCAAGCAAACCATCTTTTTTATGGCTTTGCTGGTAGTTCCAATATTTTTTACTTCGTTTATCTCAAACGTCTGGCTGGCTGTGTTACTTATTTCCATGGCCACTTTTGCCCATCAGGGTTACGCTGCGAATATTTTCACCATAGTTTCAGATATTTACCCGAAAAATGCCGTTGGTACAGTTACCGGACTTTCGGGATTTGCCGGAGCAATTGGTGGTGTGTTGTTTTCGGGTGCTGTTGGACTGATTCTACAGATTACAGGCAGTTATTATGTGGTATTTGCCATTGCCAGCATGGCCTATCTGCTGTGTTGGTTGTCGCTATATTTGTTAGTGCCGAATAATCAAAAAATACTGATTAAATAAAATCAAACCCATAGAAGACAGAATAAATCTTTTAAACATCTTGTTTGGTAAAAGCTGTGTCGTTGATTTCCTGTTAGTACTGGATTGAGTACAGAAGGGCGTTTTTCACGTCCTTTTGTTGTTGTTTTTAGTAGAAATATTAGTTTTTAAAGTATGAAATCTAGAAGTTTAGTTCTCTTTTTTTTGTTGTCGATGGTTCATGGAGCTTTTGGCGAAAACATCAATATTTACAGTTATCCAAATGCGTCAAATCGTGTTTTGTTTGCAACAGAAATGTTGAGTAAATCGCTTACAAATGCTGGATATAAAGTAGATAATATTATTCCTAAAAGGAAATCTTCGAAAGAAAAGTATATAATTGCCATTGAAAAGAATGATCCGGGTTTAAAATCGTTATTAAAAGAACTTAAGGTTCAATTGCCGGATTCCATGAAGAAAGAAGGTTTTTTTATTGTAACAATAAAAAATACTACGCTTATTTGCGGAACTGACGGCAATGGCGTTATTTACGGTTGTCGCGAGTTGATCGACCGACTGCAAAACTCCAAAAAACTGGATTTACCCGTTTCATTGACTGATGCACCGGAAATGGTGCTTCGTGGAACGGCCATTGGTATGCAAAAACCAACTTACCTGCCGGGTCGCACGGTTTACGAATATCCCTACACTCCCGAGACTTTTCCATGGTTTTACGATAAAGCGCAATGGATTGAATACCTCGACATGTTAGTTTCAAACCGAATGAACTCGCTTTATTTGTGGAACGGTCATCCCTTTGCTTCGCTGGTGCGGCTGAAAGAGTATCCTTTTGCGGTGGAAGTAAGCGATGAAACGTTTAAAAAAAATGAAGAAATTTACACTTTCCTCACCAAAGAAGCCGATAAACGTGGCATCTTTGTGATTCAAATGTTTTATAATATCATTGTTTCCAAACCTTTTGCCGAACATTACGGAATTAAAACTCAGGACCGGAATCGTCCGATCACGCCACTAATCAGCGATTACACGCGTAAAAGCATAGCAGCTTTTGTAGAGAAATATCCGAATATCGGTTTTTTGATTACACTTGGCGAAGCCATGGACACTTACGAAGATGATGTAAAATGGTTTACCGAAACCATTATTCCCGGGGTAAAAGACGGACTAAAAGCATTGGGTCGCACCGATGAACCTCCTATTATTCTTCGCTCGCACGATACGGATGCCAAACTGGATATTGAAGCTGCAAAACCCCTGTACAAGAACTTATTTACCATGAGTAAATACACCGGTGAAAGTCTCACCACATACGAACCCGGCGGTCCCTGGTCGCAAACCGACAGAGATTTGAGCGATTTGGGAACAGTTCATATCAGTAATATACACATTTTGGCTAATCTGGAACCCTGGCGGTATGTTGCCCCCGATTTTATTCAAAAAACGGTCATGGCCATGCACAATATAAAACATGCCAATGCCTTACATTTGTATCCACAGGCATCATTTTGGGACTACCCCTATACGGCAGATAAACTGCCGGATGGCAGTCGGTTGAAACAAATTGACCGTGACTGGATGTGGTACAAAACCTGGGCACGTTATGCGTGGAATTGCCATCGCGACCGTACCGATGAAATCAATTACTGGAATCAACAACTGGACGACTTTTACGGAATCAATGATAATGACGCGCGTAAAATACAAATGGCTTACGACGAAAGTGGTGAAATAGCTCCAAAACTCTTGCGTCGCTTTGGAATTACCGAAGGAAACCGCCAGACTTTGTTGCTCGGTATGTTTATGAGTCAGTTGGTGAATCCCTATAAATACAAGATTTATCCCGGATTTTACGAAAGTTGCGGACCGGAAGGCGAAAAGCTGATTGAATATGTCGAAAAAGAATGGAAGCATCAACCGCATGTGGGTGAATTACCACTCGATATTATCGCTCAAGTGATTACTCATGGCGATAAAGCTATTGCAGCTATCGATCAGGTAGAAGGAAAAGCGACCAAGAATAAAGCTGAGTTTGAACGTCTTCGTAATGATATGCATTGCTATCGGGAATTTGCTTATTTCTTCGAAAATAAAGTCAAAGCCGCCAAACTGGTACTCGACTATCAATGGGGAAAAGATGTGAAGAATCTGGATGCTGCAGTTCCGTTTTTGGAGAAAAGTCTGGAACATTACAGCAAATTGGTTGAACTTACAAAGAACAGTTATTGGTACGCCAACAGCATGCAAACCTCGCAACGCCGGATTCCTATTGGAGGCGACGATGGAAAAAATAAAACCTGGGAAGAGTTGTACGTTCATTATCAAAAGGAACTGGCGAATTATAAAAACAACCTGATCTTGTTGAAATCGAAAGAAAACGAATCGATTAAGAAACGGATTGCAATTCCGGCTTTATCTGCAGCCAATGTGAAACTGACCAATAACAATCCGACAGTGAAATTAATGTTGGGGAATTCATTGTACAATGATATTGATTCAAAAGTAAAGGAAATAGCACCCGAATTGGTGAATATGAATGCCAGGTTACAAAGTGCCGCTAATCAAACCGGTGAAGCGACAGTTGTTGAATTTGAAACGACTGAACCTGTTCAACTTCTGGTAGGATTTTTCCGCGACGACCAGAAACGATTTGCCAAAGCGCCGACGCTCGAGACTGATGCTGCAGCCAATCTTTACGGCCAGGCAGAACCTGTGCTGACCAACGCTTTAAGAATTGATGGTTTGCCGGCAGTAAATGTTCATGCTTATAGTTTTGAAATCGGGCATCAAAAATTATTATTGCCAAAAGGATTGTGTTTGATTCTTGGCTTTACGAACGACGACATCACACCGCGTAATGCAGGTCTGGCCGGCACGGGTGACGAAGAAACAATGGATTGGATGTTTTATTGAAATGACAACCCATAACCCCTAAAGGGGAATTTTGCAGTGTGCAGGTTAGGAAGATAAATGAAATAAACAGTAAAGTAATAATAATTTTAAGCAAGACGAAACTAACATAATTCCCCTTTGGGGGTTAGGGGTTCTTTATGAAAAAGATATTCTACATATATTCCTTTCTTCTGATTTGTCTTCACATTTCAGCCCAACCCGTCGTTACTCAGACAAAAATGGCTGAGATTTACGAACAGATAAAAACGCCCTACAAATATGGTTTGGCAATTGCCCCCACGACCAATAATTACAAAATGGATTGTCCTTCCGTTTTCCGCAAAGATGGCAAATGGTACATGACCTATCTGATGTACAACGGAAAAACAGGAACCGACGGTCGTGGTTACGAAACCTGGCTGGCCGAAAGCGACAATCTACTGGAATGGAAAACGAAAGGACGCATTCTCTCATTCCGAGACAGTACCTGGGACTCAAACCAACGAGGGGGTTTTCCTGCTTTGCCTGATATGGATTGGGGCGGAAGTTACGGCTTACAAACGTTTAAAGGCAAATATTGGATGACCTATATCGGTGGTGCTTCGGCAGGTTACGAATCCGGTCCGCTGAAAATAGGCATGGCTTTTACGCCCGAAAAAAATCTCACCGAAGCTGTTGAATGGAAAGTATTACCCAAACCCATTCTGACTCCGGAAGATAAAGATCATCAATATTTTGAAAACATTACGCAATACAAAAGCACGGTGTATTGGGACAAAAAGAAAACGCTTGGTGCACAGTTCGTGATGTTTTATAATGCCGGTGGAATTAATCCTGCCAACAAAATAAAAGCCGAACGTATCGGTATTGCACTTTCCAACGACATGAAGCATTGGAAACGATATGCCGGAAATCCTGTTTTTACCCACGAAGAAGGAATTACAGGTGATGCACATATTCAGAAAATTGGCGATGTTTACGTGATGTTTTATTTCTCTGCTTTCCGCGCCGACCGGCGTTACAAGGCTTTCAACACCTTTGCATGCAGTTACGACCTCATTCATTGGTACGACTGGCAGGGCGACGACCTGATTATTCCTTCCAAAAAATATGACGATTTATTTGCCCATAAAAGTTATGTGATCAATTACCAGGGTGTTGTTTATCATTTTTATTGTGCTGTCGACAAATTCGATCAGCGCGGCATCGCAGTCGCCACAAGTAAACCCATGGGTCGTTCTGCTGTAAGTTTCCCTGTTCCCGAAGTGAAGGAAAACCGCACCATGGTAAACCTGAACAAAGGCTGGAAAACCTGGATGAAAAACGATACGCTGAAAGTAAATGTGCCTCACAACTGGGACGATTATTACGGTTATCGTCAACTGACACATGGTAATCTACACGGAACAGCCACTTATACCAAAACTTTTACAGCCCCTGATGCCGGTGAAGGAAAACAATATTTTATCCGTTTCGAAGGAGTCGGAACCTATGCAAACGTGACTTTGAACGGTAAAAATTACGGTCGATTTTTAAGCGGGCGAACAACTTTTACAATTGATGTAACCCATGCGATTAAACCCGGTCAGGAAAATCAACTGACGGTCGTTGCCGAACATCCCGAAATGATTTCGGACATGCCGTGGGTGTGTGGTGGTTGTTCGTCGGAATGGGGTTTCAGCGAAGGTTCGCAGCCGCTTGGTATTTTCCGTCCGGTGGTGTTGGAAGTCACCGATAATGTCCGCATTGAACCTTTTGGAGTACATGTTTGGAATAACGATAAAGCCGATTCAGTATTTATTGAAACTGAACTGAAAAATTATTCTACTGAAACGGCCGACATTGAAGTGGTGAACAAGTTGAACAACGAAGACGGTATTGCCGTGTTCCGCGTTGCTCAGAAATTGAGTCTGAAAGCCGGCGAAACCAAAATTATCCGACAATCTTCACCTGTTTCAAATCCAATCCGTTGGTGTATCGAAAGGCCTTATTTGTATAAACTGGCTTCGATGATTAAGCGCGCCGACAAAACTACCGACGAAATTACTACGCCTTACGGAATCCGAACGGTTAGTTGGCCGGTGAAACGAAATGATGGCGACGGGCGTTTTTACCTGAACGGAAAACCGAAATTTATCAACGGCACATGCGAATACGAACATCAGTTCGGGCAATCGCATGGTTTTTCGGACGAGCAAATTGAGTCACGGGTGAAGCAAATTGAATCAGCCGGATTCAATGCTTTCAGAGATGCACACCAACCGCATAATCTTGAATATCAGAAATACTGGGACGAAGACGGCATTCTATTCTGGCCGCAGTTTTCGGCACATATTTGGTACGACACGCCTGAGTTTAGGGCAAATTTCAAAACACTACTGCGTCAGTGGGTAAAAGAACGTCGCAATTCACCTTCGGTGATGATGTGGGGCTTGCAAAACGAAAGTGTGTTGCCTAAAGATTTTGCAAAAGAATGCAGCGATATTATTCGTGAAATGGATCCTACAGCCAAAAATATGCGCGTTATAACCACTTGCAACGGCGGCGAAGGAACCGACTGGAATGTCGTTCAAAACTGGAGCGGAACCTACGGTGGAAATATCGAAAATTACGGACAAGAATTGTCACAACCGAATCAATTGCTGAATGGCGAATACGGTGCCTGGCGCAGTCTTGGTTTCCATACCGAACCGGCTGCTTTCGATGCCAATGGTAAATGGAGCGAAGATCATGCCTGTCAGTTGTTGGAAACAAAAATAAAATTGGCCGTACAAGCCAAAGACAGTGTTTGTGGACAATTTCAATGGGTTTTCAGTTCACACGACAATCCAGGACGCCGTCAACCCGACGAAGCTTTCAGAGTGACTGATAAAGTCGGGCCATTTAATTACAAAGGACTCATTTCGCCATGGGATGAACCAACCGATGCTTATTACATGTACCGCGCCAATTATGTTTCGGCCAAAAAAGATCCGATGGTATATCTGGTTTCGCATACCTGGCCTGACAGATTTACTAAGCGTAGTCGTGCCACCGTGGAGGTTTACAGTAATTGCGACAGTGTGAAACTATACAACGATGCAACCAATGATAATTATCTTGGACGAAAGAAAAATAACGGTCGGGGAACGCACTTTATATGGGAAAACCGGGATATTCGTTATAATGTGCTTCGTGCGGTTGGATATTTCGGAGGAAAAGCCGTGGCAGAAGATTTGATTATTTTGAATAATCTGGAGAAAGCACCTCATTTCGTTGCGCTTTATGCTTATGTAAAACCTTTGCTGAAAGGCGAAACTACTTACAATTATCTATATCGTATTAATTGTGGAGGTGATAATTATACCGACGAATTTGGTCAGCGATGGGCAAAAGACGACAGCACTTTTTCACGTTCCTGGGCAGCAGATTTCAAGGAGTTAAATCCGTATCTGGCGAGTCAACGCGTTACTTACGATCCGATAAAAGGAGTTCGTGACTGGTCTTTATTTGGTCATTTTCGCTTTGGTCGACATAAACTGAAATATAATTTTGCTGTTCCTGATGGGCGTTATCGCGTGGAACTGTACTTCACCGAACCCTGGCATGGAACCGGTGGTGGTATCGGAACAGATTGCGAAGGTCTGCGTATTTTTGATGTGGCGGTGAATGACTCGGTAGTGCTGAACGATTTGGATATTTGGGTGGAAGTTGGTCATGATGCTGCTTTGAAAAAAGTTATTTATGCCAATGTAAAAGGAGGAAAACTGGAAATTTCATTCCCCGAAGTAAAAGCCGGACAAGCGGTGATTTCTGCTATTGCCATTGCTTCAACCGATATGAATCTGAAACCTGTTACTCAACCGGAAACTTCATGGTCGTGGGCAGAAGCCGATAAAAACGTGTTGGAAAAAACACCGAAAGAAATGCTGCCCGAAGATAAAAATGCACGATTAAGCATCGTTTACGAAGCAGAGAAAGCCATTTTGAAAGGAAAATACGAGAAAATTAATATTAAAAGCAAGGAAGGAATTAAATTCGGAACCGGAATATCCAACTCTGTTCAATGGAATATTTCTACCGGACTGGCACAAATTTATGCGCTGCGTTTCAATTATATGAACACAAGCGGAAAACCGATTATCGCAAAAATGCAGTTGATAACTGCAAACGGAACAATCCTTAAAAATGATGAAATCACGTTCCCCGAAACGGCTGAAAAATGGAAACAAATAAGCACCACCACCGGAACATTTATCAATGCGGGAAATTATCAAGTGATTATTTCGGGTGTAAATCTGGAAGGATTGAGCTTTGATTCTTTGGAAGTGCAATAAAGAATAAAAATCACTTTTACTCTTAAATACTAATCACAATTTATGAAAATCATTACCCAAATCAGGTCTTTTCTGATTGCTTTCCTCTTAATTTTTCCCGGACTGCTATTAGCCCAAAGCAATAAAATTATCATTTCCGAATTTATGGCCGTCAACTCCAACGGCATAATTGATGAAGATCTCGAACATTCCGATTGGCTGGAATTATATAACAATTCGGACATTTCCATTGATTTGAATGGTTGGTATTTATCCGACAATGCTGCGAATCTGAAAGAATGGCAATTCCCATCTATCACAATTCCCAAAGGCGGTTATCTGGTGGTTTTTGCTTCGGGTAAAAATCGAATCGACCCTACAAAAAATTTACATACCAGTTTCAAGCTTTCCGGTTCGGGTGAATTTCTAGCTGTTTCGGAACCCGACACCACCATTTCTTGTTCGTACAGTCCCACATTTCCGGCTCAACGTCAGGATGTTTCTTATGGGTTTTATCAGGGACAACCTGTTTATTTTACAACTGCAACTCCGGGGGCTGAAAATGTTTCGGGCAGTTTGCCATTTGCACCTAATTTCAGTGTAACGCGTGGTTTTTACAAAATAGCCTTTGACGTTGCATTGACATTGCCAAGCGGTACAGGTTCAATTTATTATACCACCAACGGAACCCGACCAACTGCTACAACAGGAACTCTTTATACAGTACCGATTCATGTTACAACGACAACGCCATTAAGTGCAATTACTATTAATTCGGCTGATATTAGTAGCGAAATTATTACCAATACCTATATTTTTATTGCCGATGTTGTGAATCAATCTGCCACACCGGCCGGTTATCCATCTAATTGGAAAATGGCAGCAAGTACAGTGGCAATTCCTACGGATTATCAAATGGATCCGGATGTGTGCAACAGCACGGAGTATAAAAGTTTGATGGAATCAGCACTGACCGCCATTCCGTCCATGAATATCGTTACCAATATCGGGTATCTTTTTTCGGATATCAATAATGCAACAACCGGTGGCATATATATTTATACCGGAAAACCAAACGGAACCGGCGCTGATTGGGTCAGACCAACTTCGATTGAATATTTTGATCCCGCTACCAACAAAGAATTTCAGCTTAATTGTCAGTTGAAATTGCATGGTGGAAATAGTCGAAATCCGGGAAATGATGCCAAGCATGGTTTTGAATTGGTTTTCAAATCAACCATCGGACCTTCTAAACTGAACTTTGAATTGTTTGATGAAAAAAAGGTAACCAAAGAATTCAATTCGTTGATATTAAGAGGTGGTTATAACTATACCTGGACACTACTGAATAATGCAAATGCCAATCAACGGGTTAATGCTCAATACTTGCAGGATTCCTGGGCAAAAACCACACAACTTGACATGGGACATCCATCCGGTCACGAACGCTTCGTTCATCTATATCTAAACGGGTTATACTGGGGGCTTTATAATTTGACAGAAGATTATTCGGATGACTATATGGAATCGTATTTTGGAGCAGATAAACTTCAGTTCGACGTTATCAAGGAGCAACAATACAATCCGGCAACTTATACAACCGCAATTCCGACTGCCGGAAACTTTTTAGCATGGAAAGATTTTGTTGATCAGGTTCAAACCAACAATATTGCCACGAATGCCTATTATCAGAAATTGCTGGGGAAAAATGCAGATGCCACAGTGAATTCAGGGTATTCTAATTTATTGGATGTAGATAATTATATTGATTACATGTTGATTAACTACTATGTAGGAAATCTGGACTGGAATAAAAATAACTGGACGGCCGCCCGAAATCGTGTAACAAACGATGCCGGATTCCGTTTCTTCTGTTGGGATGCTGAAACAACGATGACAGCTATTGGCATCAATCTGGTTTCAGCCAGTCCGACTTCAACAAATCCGACCAATTTTATTCAATATCTGGTCAAAAATGCAGATTTTAAAATTTTACTTGCTGATAAAATCCAGAAGAATATGCTGAATGCAGGCGGGACACTTACACCGCAAGTTGCAGCTGCCCGTTATACCAAACTGGCCAACGAAATTGATTTGGCTATCATTGGTGAATCGGCTCGCTGGGGCGATTGCAGTGGCACATTATATACAAAAAACGAATACTGGTTACCGCGTAAACAATCTTTATTGACCAATTATTTTCCATTCAGAACCGATACAGTAATTAAACAATTACGCACTGCCGGCTTTTTCCCAACCGTTCAGGCTCCTGCTTTTACACACAATGGTGGAACAATTTCTTCGGTCATTAATCTGGGAATGACCACAAATTCAGGAATAATTTATTATACCACCGATGGTAGCGATCCTCGCACTTCGGTTACCGGTACTGTCACTGCCTCGGCTAAAACCTACGCAAGTGCCATAAGCGTTGGAAGCAGTATTACCGTAAAAGCCCGTGCTAAAACGAGCAATGAATGGTCGCCGATTACTGAAGCTACTTTTGTATATACTGACCCGAATGCAGTTCAGATTCCGTTGGCAGAACAGCTTGCAAGTTCAAATTATCCAAATCCTTTCGACGGATCGACCCGCATCCAGTTAACATTGCCATACGACAATGATTTGCAACTTGATATTTACAGTATCGACGGTCGTTTGGTAAAGCAATTGTTTAAAGGGAAAGCACTTAGTGGTACAAATCAGTTCGATTGGTGGCCAACAGACAACGAAAGCGGAATTTACATTTGCCGCATCAGTTTTGCCGGACAAAGTACTTATCTGAAGTTGTTGAGGGAATAAAAGTTCAAATTTTTTTACTATTTTAGTGACGGAGTGACTTGAAGTCACCCCGTCATTTGTATAAATATAACTTATCTTTTTTGAGTACATCTCCCCTATTTCTACGTCTTTTTTATTATAATTTCACCCGAAAAAATGAAGAGACTAACCTTGACTATTTCCCTGTTTTTTAGTATTTTACTTAACGTGAATGCTGAACAACCCGATTGGGAAAATCATCATATTCTCCAAATCAATCGCGAATCGGCACGTGCATCATTTATTGCTTATGCCAATCTGCCCGGTGATTGCTCTTTGACACTGAATGGTTTATGGAAATTCCATTGGTCATCAACTCCCGAAGGACGAATTCCCGATTTCTTTGCCCCAAAATTTGATGATTCAGCATGGAAAAACTTTCCAGTTCCGGCCAACTGGGAAGTGAACGGTTACGGTACACCTATTTATGTTTCGTCAGGTTATCCTTTCAAAATTGATCCACCGCGAGTAACCAGCACACCAAGTGAAAAATATACTACTTTCAAAGAACGAAACCCGGTGGGGCAATACCGTCGTTCGTTCTCGTTACCTGTCAACTGGGAAACCGGTGGACAGGTTTTTCTACGTTTCGAGGGGGTTCAGAGTGCATTTTATGTCTGGATCAACGGCAAAAGAGTCGGTTACAGTCAGGGAAGCATGGAACCAAGCGAATTTAATGTTACTTCGTATTTAGTTGATGGACAAAACAATATTGCCGTTGAAGTCTATAAATACTGCGACGGTTCCTATCTCGAAGATCAGGATATGTGGCGGTTTGGCGGTATTCACCGGAGCGTGACACTTTTTCATACAGCTGATATTCGAATCGCAGATTTGACGGTTCGTACATTACTTGACAAAAACTACGAAAATGCCACGTTGGAAATTGATCCAAAGCTTTCGGCATTTGGCAAAGAAACAGGTAACGGTTATAAAGTTCGGGCAACAATAGAAAATTTGGTGAATGTTACAGCTGATGCTGCTTCCATTCTCAATCTGGATCACAAAGCGGCTCTCATGAATGAGTGGAATCCGCAACGTGGTCCGCGCAAAACAGGGCGTTTGAAAACTGAAATCAAAAATCCGCTGAAATGGACTGCCGAAACTCCGAATCTGTATACATTAGTTGTATCCTTAGAAGACAGTACCGGAAAAGTAATTGAAAAAGTTAGTCAACGGATAGGTTTCCGCTCGGTAGAAATTGCGGACGGACAAATGCTTGTAAATGGGAAACCAATACGGTTACGTGGAGTAAATCGTCACGAACATGATCCGCGTCTGGGAAAAGTGATGACCGAAGCATTGATGCTTAAAGATATTTTGTTGATGAAGCAAGCTAATATCAATGCCGTGCGAACCTGTCATTATCCAAATGTGACCCGTTGGTACGAATTGTGCGATTCGCTTGGATTGTATGTAATGGACGAAGCTGATATTGAAGAACATGGACTTCGGGGAACGTTGGCTTCCGATCCTGATTGGGCAGCATCGTTTTTAGACCGTGCCATTCGCATGGCGGAACGTGATAAAAATCATCCTTCGGTGGTAATGTGGAGCATGGGCAACGAAGCTGGTTACGGACCAAACTTTGCAGCAATTTCAGCATGGTTGAAAGATTTTGACCCAACTCGTCCCATTCATTATGAAGGAGCACAAGGCTTGAATGGAGAGCCTGACCCACCAACTGTTGATGTAATCAGTCGCTTTTATCCACGGGTTCAGCAGGAATATATGAATCCCGGAGTTTCTGAAAAAGGTGAAGCCGAACGTCCTGAAAATGCACGTTGGGAAAGACTGTTGAGCATTGCGCAACGAACCAACGATAACCGACCGGTGATGACAAGCGAATATGCTCACGTCATGGGAAATGCGTTGGGAAATCTGCAAGATTATTGGGACGAAATGTACTCAAATAAACGTATGTTGGGCGGATTTATATGGGAATGGGCCGACGAAGGTATTCTTAAAATGCTTCCAAATGGCAAAACTCAGGTTTCCTATGGTGGCGACTTTGGCGATTTCCCAAATCTAAAAGTTTTTTGCATCAAAGGCATTGTAACGAGTGACCGCGAAACGACTCCCAAATATCAGGAAGTGAAAAAAGTGTATCAGCCTGTCGGAATTTTCAAGCAAAACGACAAACTACTGATAATAAATCGGAACCATCATACTTCGCTTTCGCAATATCATTGTTTGTGGACAATTACAGTTGATGGAGTTCCCCTCTCCCTGGGGAGAGGGGCCAGGGGTGAGGTAAAAGGAGAAATTTCATTGCCGAATGTTCAACCGGGAGACAGCATATCAATCAATTCACCGGTTTCAGGATTAAAACTTCCGGCTGGTGATGTGCAATTGAAAATAGCCTTCGTTCTACGTGAAAATACCGTTTGGGCAAAAGCCGGATACGAAGTGGCTTACGAACAGTTTAATATTCAAAAAGGCAAATTTGCATCAACAGAAATATCAAACAACGGAAAACTGAAAGTTGAACAAACTCCGGAATTTCTAAAAGCTTCCGGAAACGGATTTTCAACATCCTGGAATTTGAAATCAGGTAGTATGACTTCGCTTTTTTATAATGGAAAAGAGATGCTATCGCAAAACGCAAAGGAGTTTGAAAACCAACCGATAACTCAGGTTTTCCGTGCTCCGACAGACAATGACAAAGGTTTTGGAAACTGGTTGGCTAAAGACTGGAAAGTACAGGGGCTTGATTCGCCCCGGGTCAGTGTTGATTCAGTTTTTCATTCCATTCGAAAAGATGGAACATTGGTAATAAAAGTACAAAAAACGAATCAGTATAAAAACGGAAAAGTACAGACTAAGCTTATTTATACTGTCTCATCCGGTGGACAGATTGATCTGGAATGTAGGTTTTATCCGATTGGATATTTACCTGAATTACCCAGATTGGGAATTGCTTTCGCTATAAACCCGGATTATAGCAACTTTAGCTGGTACGGCCGCGGACCACAGGAAAATTATCCCGACCGAAAAACCTCTGCACTTGTTGGCTTGTGGAAAGGCAAAGTGAGTGAACAAGCGGAGAAATATCCTCGTCCGCAGGAAACCGGCAACAAAGAAGATGTCCATTTCCTAAGTTTAACAAACAGTAAAAATCAGGGACTTAAAGTGGAAGCTGTGGATAAACCTTTTTCAGCTTCAGCTTTGAATTACTCGGTTAACGATTTGACTAACGAAGCGCACGAATGCAACCTCGTTCCCCGCAAGGAAGTTATTTTGAGTCTGGATTGCGCTGTGTTGGGATTGGGAAACAGCAGTTGCGGCCCGGGCGTTTTAAAAAAATATGCCATTGAGAAAAAGGAACATGTGCTGCATATCAGATTAAATAAAACAAATTTATAATTGAAAATAAAATGGAAACAACCTTGCGTGGAATAGTTCCACCTTTAGTAACACCGCTTTTAGACAATAATACCCTGGATATTGATGGGTTGGAAAAACTGATAGAGCATGTCATTGCCGGAGGCGTTCATGGATTGTTCATATTAGGTACAACCGGTGAAGCACAAAGTCTCAGCTTTGAGCTCAGGTATGAAATGATTAAACAAACTGCCCATATCTTAAAAAACAGACTACCTTTATTAGTTGGAATATCTGATACTTCGATAGTTGATAGTCTTCACTTAGGACAATTGGCTCATGAATCGGGAGCTGATGCATTGGTTTCGGCACCGCCTTATTATTTTGCTACAGGTCAACCCGAATTGGCTGAATTTTACGAAAGTCTGATTCCTCAGTTGGAATTGCCTGTTTATCTTTACAATATGCCTTCGCATACTAAAGTATCTTTTGCGCCTTCAACTATTAAAAGAATTGCAGAAAATCCGAAAGTGATCGGTTTTAAAGACAGTTCGGCTAACGGAACCTATTTTCAACAAGTGATGTATGAAATGCGCGATCGAAAAGATTTCTCTATATTTGTAGGCCCAGAAGAAATGATGGCGGAAGTGGTGTTGATGGGTGCACATGGAGGTGTAAACGGCGGAGCCAATATGTTTCCGAAGTTGTATGTGGACTTATACAATGCCGCAGCAACACATAATATGGCTGAAGTCAGAAGATTACATGCTATAGTTATGCAAATTAGTGCTACTATTTACTCAGTTGGAAGCTTTGGATCAAGTTATTTAAAAGGAGTAAAATGTGGTTTGTCGGTTTTAGGTATCTGCAGCGATTACCTGGCAGCTCCGTTCAATAAATTCGACGAGGAACACAAAGAAAAAATTCGTTTGGCAATAGAAAATCTACAATTCTAAACTTTCAATACGTAACTTTTCCAAAGTTTTGAACTTTGGAAAAGTATAAACACACGATTAATATCGCCGAAGGCAAATATCACGACCAAAGGAAGTTAATATTGCGAAGCAAATATCTCTAATCTAATATCATGAAATCCAACAAATATTATCCGTGGCTGGTAGTTGCCATGCTGTGGTTTGTCGCCCTGCTCAATTATCTCGACCGGCAAATGCTTTCCACCATGAAGCCATCCATGATGATAGACATTGCAGAATTGGTTTCCGCAACTAATTTTGGACGACTAATGGCTGTTTTTCTTTGGATTTATGCCTTAATGAGTCCGGTTTCAGGTATTATTGCCGATCGTTTGAACCGAAAATGGATGATAGTCGGGAGTTTGTTTGTGTGGTCGGGTGTCACTTTGTTGATGGGATATGCCAAAACCTTTGATCAACTCTATGTGCTTCGTGCCATTATGGGTGTGAGCGAAGCATTTTATATTCCGGCGGGACTCTCATTGATTGTCGATTACCATCAGGGAAAAACACGATCGTTGGCCATCGGAATTCATACCACGGGTATTTATCTCGGTCAGGCTTTGGGTGGATTTGGAGCTACAGTCGCGGCTAATTTCTCCTGGCAACTGACTTTTCATTCTTTTGGTTTAATAGGAATATGTTATAGCCTGATTTTAATACTTTTTCTAAGAGAAAAGAAGAGTTATATACAGGATTCTACGAAAAAAACATCTATAAAAACTGAATTTTCTCTGGCATTTAAAGGCTTGGGCGTTCTATTGGGAAATATTGCGTTCTGGGTACTTCTGTTTTACTTTTCAGCACCAAGTTTGCCGGGTTGGGCAACGAAAAACTGGCTCCCGACGCTTTTCTCCGACACCTTGCATCTCGATATGGCGCAGGCAGGACCAATGGCAACCATCACCATGGCGATGGCGTCCTTTATTGGCGTATTGATTGGCGGAGTCATATCAGACAAATGGGTCCAGCGAAATCTGAAAGGACGCATTTACACTGGTGTTGTTGGATTAAGTCTGACCATTCCTGCCTTGATTTTGTTGGGTTACGGACATAGTTTTCCAACGGTACTGGGTGGAGCGTTATTTTTCGGTCTCGGTTTTGGCATGTTCGATGTAAACAATATGCCCATACTTTGTCAGTTTGTATCATCGCGTTATCGTGCCACCGGATATGGATTAATGAATATGGTGGGAATTGCTTCGGGAGCATTTATTACAAATTATTTAGGGAAATCTATTGATGCCGGAAATCTGGGAAAAAATTTCGCCATACTTGGAATTGTAGTCGTAGTAGCCATTGTATTGCAATTAACCATGCTGAGACCGAAAACAATCAATATGACTTAGAACCCCTAATTATCTCCCTTTGGTCGATGACTGTTGGTTCCTCCGAAAAGGGCTTGTTCCGTAATTGTAAAAGAAATTGTAAATTTGCACTTCACAAAAAGTCTCCGTCAGCTGACGGATTTAGGGATACATTATGAATAAAGATTATCGTCTTATCACGAAGCAAGTTATCGGGTTAACCAAAGAGGTTGCAGCATATATCGATCAGGAAAGTCTGAATTTTTCACTTGAAAAAGTGGAGACCAAAAGCAAAAATGATTTCGTTTCCTATGTCGATCAGGAAGCAGAAAAACTACTTGTAAAAGCATTAAATGTAATTATACCCGAAGCCGGTTTTGTCACAGAAGAAGGTACTGCACAAGCAGACTGTGAAGATTATTTGTGGATTATTGATCCGCTGGACGGAACCACCAATTTTATTCATGCTTCCACACCTTATGCCATCAGTGTGGCTTTGACTTACAAAAGCGAACCTGTTGTCGGTGTCATTTACGAAATTACCCGGAAAGAGATATTCTACGCCTGGCAAGGTAGTAAAGCGTATTTAAATGGGCAGGAAATTCATGTTTCAGAAATAAACAAACTCTCCGAAGCACTAATCGTTAGTGGTCGTCCGCATCATTATATGGATCGCTACCCTGAATTGTTGAATTCTGTAGATTATTTCCTCAAAAACACGCATGGTCTGCGACTAAGCGGGTCTGCAGCAGCCGATTTGGCTTATGTGGCTTGCGGTCGCTATGACGGTCGTTATGAGTTCAACCTCAAACCCTGGGACATTGCTGCAGGAGTATTAATTATTCAACAAGCTGGGGGACATGTCTGCGATTTTAAAGGAGGAAATAATCACTTTCAAAATGGCTCGGTTTTGGCATCGAATGCAGGGATTTTTGAGGAATTGAAAGATATGATTAAAGACTTGTTCGTATATTAGAAAGTTTTTATTACTCAATATAGGGAGTAAACATATCTGTTTCAAACACTCTTTGTCACCATTTTATTCCAGTCATTCAGGTTTCATTGGGTACAAAAGTGAATTTTTTTCGTCTTCTTTAATTGTAAAAATGCACAATTTTAATAAAATGAGATATACAAAATATTTGTTCATAAACATTATTTCTCTACTGCTTTTTTCTCCCGTTTTTGCTCAGAAATCAACTCCTGTCACTGAACGCGTTTACCTTTCCGGGCATGGTTGTGACGACATGCTGCAATGGGATTTCTTTTGTACTGACGGAATGAATTCGGGCAAATGGACAAAAATTGGTGTGCCATCCTGCTGGGAATTACAGGGTTTCGGACAATATCAGTACGGCATGAAGTTCTACGGAAAAGCCTTCCCGGATGGTGTTGCCAACGAAAAAGGAATGTATAAATACGAATTTGATGTTCCATTGGCGTGGCGTGGAAAACAGGTTATTATCAACTTCGAAGCGTCGATGACCGATACCGAATTGAAAATCAACGGTCAGAAAGCCGGAGCTATTCATCAAGGTGCTTTTTATCGATTTTCGTACAATATAACTGAGCGGGTGATATACGGCAAGAAAAATCTGCTGGAAGTTACAGTGAGCAAAGAAAGCGAAAATACCGGAGTGAATATGGCCGAGCGGCGTGCCGATTACTGGAACTTTGGCGGTATTTTCCGCCCTGTTTTTTTAGAAATACTGCCTGTAATCAATATTCGTCAATTTTCTATTGATGCTAATGCGGATGGATCGTTCAAAGCAAATTGCTATTTGAACAAGGCTATTGATAAATCCATTGTGAAAACGGTAATTTTAGATGCCAAAGGAAATAAAGTAACTGAATCGGTTTCACCTGTCAAAGACGGCAGCGATTGGGCAACCGTTGATTTATCGGTAAAAAATCCACTTCTTTGGACTGCTGAAACACCTAACCGTTATACGGCACAGGTTTCATTGCTGGCCAGTGATAAAACCGTTCTCCATCAAATTTCTCGAAAATTCGGTTTCCGTACCATCGAAGTTCGTCCAAGCGATGGACTTTATATTAACGACGTTAGGGTAAATATCCGTGGTGTGAATCGTCACAGTTTCCGTCCCGAAAGCGGCCGAACACTTTCCAAAGCAAAAAACATTGAAGACGTTTTGCTGATTAAAAGCATGAATATGAACTCGGTGCGTTTGTCTCATTATCCTGCCGATCCCGATTTTTTGGATGCCTGTGATTCTCTTGGGCTTTACGTGATGAATGAATTGGGTGGCTGGCATGGAAAATACGACACGCCGACCGGTCTGAAATTGGTGAAAGAAATGGTGGAGCGCGACGTGAATCATCCTTCCATCGTATGGTGGAGCAATGGCAACGAAAAAGGCTGGAACGACGAACTGAACGGTGAGTTTCATAAATATGACCCTCAACTTCGACCTGTTATTCATCCACAGGGAAATTTCGGTGGCTTCGAAACTATGCATTACCGCTCGTATGGCGAAACGGAGGATTATTTACGCAAGTCGGAAATTTTTATGCCAACTGAATTTTTGCATGGATTGTACGATGGTGGGCTGGGTGCCGGATTGTACGATTATTGGGAGATGATGCGCAAACATCCACGTTGTGCGGGTGGTTTCCTTTGGGTACTGGCCGATGAAGGTGTGAAACGGGTGGATATGAACGGGTTTATTGATAATCAGGGGAATTATGCCTGCGATGGAATCGTAGGACCACACCACGAAAAAGAAGGAAGTTATTTTACGATAAAACAAGTCTGGTGTCCGGTACAGGTGGTTGAAAAGAGTATTGATGCAACTTTTAACGGGGTCTTCAATATTGAAAACCGGTATGATTTTCTGAATGTAAATACCTGTCGTTTTATTTGGAAACAGGTTAAATTTCCATCAGCTTCCGACGAAAAAGGAACAGTAAAAGTATTAAAACAAGGCGAAGTGAAAGGCTCTGCTATTGCAGCACATGCAACCGGGAAATTAAATCTGAATACCAATATCGACCCACAAACCGAAGCTTTTTATCTGACTGCCATTGATTATCGTGGCGAAGAAATCTGGCGTTGGTCGTTCAAAATCCTGATTCAAAAAGCTGCTCAAACTGTTTCAAATATTGTTATTATTCCAACGCAAGAATCAACTCCTGAAGCATTGATTATTACTGCCGAAAATAAGAAATTTACCTTCAGCCAGAAAGATGGCGAACTGAAAGCCGTTACTGTGAACGGAAATGCCATCAGCTTTGCCAACGGACCGCGCTTTATTGCTGCCCGCCGTGCCGACCGCTCGCTCGATCAGTTTTACAATCATGATGATGAAAATGCAAAAGCCAAAGATCGAACATACACCGAGTTTACCGAGGCGGCTATTTTCAAAGGTTTTGATATAAAAGAAGATGGAAAGAATCTGCTTGTTACTGCTAATTATAAATTGGGTAACCTCGATAAAGCCCAATGGACCATTGCTCCCGACGGATCATTGACCCTGGACTATAGCTATAATTTTAGTGCAGTAGTTGATCTGATGGGTATCAAATTTGATTATCCTGAAGAAAAAGTGCAAAGCAAACGTTGGTTGGGTGACGGCCCTTATCGTGTCTGGCAAAACCGCTTGCACGGAACGGTTTATGACATTTGGGTAAATGATTATAACGATCCGGTTCCTGGTGAAACGTTCACATATCCTGAATTTAAAGGCTATTTTTCAAACGTAAGCTGGATGAATCTGAAAACTACCGAAGGCGAAATAAGCATTACTAACGAAACACCCAACTCGTACGTTGGCGTTTACGAACCGCGAGATGGCCGTGATAAATTGCTTTATACCTTGCCCAAAAGCGGAATTTCGATTTTGAATGTTATCCCTGCTGTGCGCAATAAAGTAAATGCCACCGACCTGATTGGTCCATCCTCGCAACCGAAATGGGTTGATGGGATACAAAACGGTAGGATTGTGTTGAAATTTAAATAACGATTTTAGACGCTGTCAGGTGCAAGCACGCTGACAGGTCATACAATTTACACAATCCTGACAGCAGTCGCAGACTCTGTCAGCTGTTGAAAAGGAAAAATATGAAAAAGTTCAAACTCGTTATATTATTTATTATTCTGGTTGGTTTTGTTGGAGCTCAAACTCTCCGCGAGCAATTCACCACACCACCCGCCGAAGCCAAACCCTGGACTTTCTGGTATTGGATGCACGGTGCCATTTCGAAAGAAGGAATAAAAGCCGACCTAAAAGCCATGCAGCAAATCGGTTTGGGTGGTGCTTACCTGATGCCGATTCGTGGCGTTGAAGGAACAGATTATCCGCATCCTGTTTCACAACTTACACCCGAATGGTGGGAAATGGTGCGCTATAGTATGCAACAGGCCGATAGTCTAGGATTAAAACTCGGTATGCATATCAGTGACGGCTTTGCCCTTGCCGGCGGGCCCTGGATTTCGCCCAAAGAGTCCATGCAAAAAGTAGTTTTCACAGACACCATTATTCGTGGAGGAGAAATCAAAAATCTGAACCTCCTTCAACCCGAAAAAGTTCAGAATTATTACGAAGATATTGCCGTTTATGCACTTCCTCTTTTCCCCTCTCCCGTGGAGAGGGGGCAGGGAGAGAGGTCCGGATTTACAATCACGAGCAACAATCCTGATAATCTCCAAACATTTTCAGAAAACGGCAAAGACTTCCGTTCCGAAAAATCCTGTTATATTCAATACACTTACAATAAACCGTTCACAATCCGAACCATTGAAATTACGCCAACCGGAAACAATATCCAATCGCAACGACTGGCAGTTTTGGCTAGTGATGATGGGATAAATTTTCGTCTGATTAAACAGCTGGTTCCCGCCCGTCAGGGATGGCAAAACACAGGTTTCAACAGCACATTTTCAGTTCCACCAATTAAAGCGAAATACTTCCGCCTGGCATGGACACCCGAAGGCAGTGAACCGGGAAGTGAAGATCTGGACGCTGCCAAATGGAAACCGACGTTGAAGATTAAAGCCATCAACCTGAGTCCTGCTCCGCGAATCAATCAGTGGGAAGGTAAGGCCGGACTGGTATGGCGTGTGGCAAACAGAACAACTGCAGAAGAAATTCCGGATATAGACTGTACACCGAAAAATAAAATTATCAATCTAACTCCTTATTTCAAAAACGGACAATTGACCTACAACCTTCCAAAAGGTAACTGGCGAATTTTGCGTATGGGTCATACTTCCACCGGAATGACCAATGCAACCGGCGGTGGCGGAAAAGGACTGGAATGTGATAAATTTTCTGAAGTTGCCGTGCAAAAACAATTCGATAACTGGTTCGGTGCAGCTTTTGCAAAAACCGATTCGGCATTGGCTCATCGCGTCTTGAAATTTATGCATATCGACAGTTGGGAATGTGGCAGTCAAAACTGGAGTGACAATTTTGCAACCGAATTTCGGGCCCGTAGGGGTTACGATTTAATGCCGTACCTGCCTTTGCTGGCAGGTTATCCGGTTGAAAGTTCCGAAACTTCCGAGAAGGTTTTGCGTGATGTGCGCACCACTATTGCCGAACTGGTAAACGACGTATTTTTCAAAGTTATGGTGAAAAATGCCAAAGTCTATGGTTGCGAAACATCAGCCGAATGCGTTGCTCCAACCATGGTGAGCGATGGCATGTTGCATTATAAGGAAGTGGATCGCCCTATGGGTGAATTTTGGTTACGCAGTCCTACGCACGATAAACCCAACGATATCCTCGATGCCATTAGTGGCGCACATATTTACGGCAAAAACATAATTCAGGCCGAAGGTTTCACTCAGTTGCGGACCAATTGGAACGAAGATCCGGCCATGCTGAAACCTCTACTCGATCGCAATTTCGCCTTAGGGATCAACAAGCTTTTCTATCATGTTTTTGTACATAATCCCTATATGGATAAGGCTCCGGGAATGACACTCGACGGCATCGGACTGTATTTTCAGCGTGACCAGACCTGGTGGAAACAGGGCAAAGCATTTGTGGATTATGTGTCGCGTTGTCAGGCTATGTTACAATATGGTCATCCTGTAACCGATATTGCCGTGTTTACGGATGAAGAAGTTCCCCGCCGGGCATGGACTCCCGATAAACTTGTTCCTTTTTTGCCTGGAATTGCGGGAAAAGAACGCGTGGAAAGTGAGCAAAAACGCCTGGCCAATGTCGGTCAGCCGATGCGTGAAATGCCTGCCGGGGTGAATCATTCTGCCAATATCTTTGATGCTGAAAAATGGATAAATCCGTTGAATGGATATGCGTACGATTCGTTTAATAAAGATGCCTTGTTGAATTTAGCTAGAGCTGAAAAAGGACGAATGCTGTTACCGGGTGGAGCAGAATATAGAGTTGTTATTTTTCCAAAAGCAGACAAATATTCCAAAGAAACGCTTGACAAAATTGACCAATTCAGACAAGCAGGTGTTGAAATTCCTGAATTACCTGTTCAATCAAATCATTTCAGCATTGAACCTGATGTGATTGTACCGGAGAATATAGCATGGACTCATAGGAGAGGCGAAAATGCAGATATTTATTTTATTTCCAATCAGGAAAATACAGATAAAAGCATTGTTGCTTCATTCCGCATTAAAGGAAAAAATCCTCAACTTTGGAATGCGGTGAATGGAAAGATCAGTCCTGCCCTGGAATGTAAATATGAAAAAGGAAGAACTCAAATCAAGCTAAATTTATTAGCTTCAGAATCGGTTTTTGTAGTGTTTGAAAACGGCAAAATCGATACAAAAGCGCCGGAGACTGATGAAATTTCAAAATCGGTTGAATTCAAAGCCAGTTGGAATGTTACTTTCTTGAAAAACACTCAGTCGGTTACGACTGATAAACTTTTCGACTGGAGTAAAAGCGAAAATCCATTAATAAAATATTATTCAGGAACAGCTATTTATAAAACAAATTTTAGTTGGGACAGCGAATCTGAATCAGTTTATCTTAATCTTGGGAAAGTTTGCAACCTCGCCACCGTCCGTGTAAATGGCACTGATTGCGGCATGGCATGGACAGCACCTTACGAAGTAGACATTACCAAAGCGCTGAAAAAAGGAACGAACTTACTCGAAATTGAAGTGACAAACACTTGGGCAAATGCTATCAACGGTTTCGACAAAGGCACACCGCCTTACCCCGGAATCTGGACAAATGGCAAATATCGTATGAAAGAAGATAAATTACTGAAGTCGGGATTGATTGGACCGGTGACGATTATTCAAAAATAAAAACAACATTATATGAAACGCATTTCAAAGATATTATTCATATTTCTATTCTTGATTTCGGCACTTCATGCCGAAATCAAACTTCCCGCTATTTTCTCCGACAATATGCTGTTACAGCAAAATGCACAGGTGAATCTTTGGGGAAAAGCAGATGCCAACAAAAGTATTACAATCAAAGCTTCCTGGAGCAAAACGGCAATCAAAACAACTGCCGATGCTACCGGAAACTGGAAAGCAACAATCGTTACTCCCAAAGCAGATGGAAAGACATTTACACTGACTTTGAGCGATGGAAAATCACTTACATTGAAGAATCTGTTGCTGGGTGAACTATGGCTTTGCTCGGGTCAGAGCAATATGGAAATGCCCATGAAAGGCTTTAAAAACCAGCCGGTGGAAGGTTCAAATATGGACATTCTGAAAAGTACCAATCCCAACTTGCGACTGTTCACAGTAAAGCGTAATTCCACCATCGAAACACAAACCGATGTAACCGGACAATGGCAGGAAGCTTCGCCCGAAACTGTGAAAGAATTCAGTGCAACCGGTTATTATTTCGGACGATTGTTGCAGGAAACTCTGCACGTTCCGGTGGGTTTAATACTGAGTGCCTGGGGTGGTTCGAATGTTGAAGCCTGGATGACCGAAGATATGTTGCGTGCTTTTGCTTCGGTGAAAATTCCGAAAACTGAAGCAGATATTAAAGAGAAAAACCGCACACCAACTACATTGTATCAGGCCATGATAAATCCAATTGTCGGGCTGACAATAAAAGGAATAATCTGGTACCAGGGCGAATCGAACTACGACCGAGCTAATTTATATGCCGATATGTTTAGCACCATGATAAACGGTTGGCGCAAAAACTGGGCACATAAAGATACGATTCCATTTTATTATTGCCAGATTGCCCCCTATGATTATGCATTAATCACTGAAAAAGGTAAAGAAGTTATCAACTCAGCCTATTTGCGCGAAGCACAGTCAAAGGTTGAATTGAGCGTTCCAAAAACCGGTATGGCGGTGCTGTTGGATGCCGGACTCGAAAAAGGAATTCATCCTGTAAAAAAACAAGTTGCAGGCGAACGATTGGCTTTATTGGCATTGACAAAAACATACGGAATTAAAGGAGTTGCTTCCGAAAGCCCTGTTTATAAAAATATAGAAATTCATAACGACACGATAATTGTCAATTTCGATCGTGCACCCATGTGGATAGTAGCCAAGAACTTCGAATCAAAACTGTTCACCATAGCCGGTGATGACAAAGTTTTTCACCCTGCCAAAGCTTGGATCGTGCGCAGTAAAATGTACGTGAAAAGCGAAGAAGTAAAAAACCCGGTAGCGGTGCGTTATGCTTTTGAAAATTATGTCGAAGGAGATTTATTCAGCACCGAAGGGCTACCGGTGTCGTCGTTTCGGAGCGATAGTTACCCCCAAACCCCCTAAAGGGGTGTTTTAAATAGTTTGGTAAATGAACAAATATTCCAAAATATTGCGCGCACTTTTCCCCTCTCCTCAAGGAGAGGGGTCAGGGGTGAGGTGCTATTTTTTCATTTTTTCATTCTTCATTTTTCCATTCTTACATTCTGCAGAGCTTGATTATGTGTGGACTTCTCCTTCCCACAATTCCTCCGAGTCCATGCCTTGCGGTGGTGGCGATATAGGTATGAATGTGTGGGTGGAAAATGGCGATTTGCTGTTTTATATCAGTCGCAGTGGTTCGTTTGATGAGAATAATACGCTGCTGAAACAAGGTCGTTTTCGTGTGTGCCTCACTCCTAACGCATTTCTAAACAGCATTGATTTTCGTCAGAAACTAAATCTCAATGATGGTTATGTCCAAATCTCAGCTAACGGAACTACCATTCAGCTTTGGGCAGATGTTTTCAAACCGGTGATTCATTTAGAGATTCAAAGTAAAAAGAGAATTTTCTCCGAAGTTCGTTATGAAAACTGGCGATATCAGGATCGTTTAATTCGTAAAAACGAAGGTCAGCAAAACTCCTACAAATGGGCACCACCCAAAGGATTGGCTGTGACTAAAGATTCGGTTTTTGCAGAAGGAAACAGCGTTATTTTTTTTCACAAGAATACAGATAAAACAATTTTCGATGTAGCCGTTGCGCAACAAGGTCTGGAAAGTGTAAAAACACAAATGTATAATCCGATTTCGAACCTCACTTCGGGTGGAAAAATGTGGGGCGACAACCTTATTTTTTCAGGAACCGAAAAAGGAATATATGCCGGAACCGACTTTCAGGCATGGGTTTTTAAAAGCAAAAAGACCTTTGTAAAACAAACTGTCAACATTGCTTTAGAGATTTCTCAGTCAGAGAAAATAGTTGACTGGAAAGCGTCATTAGACAAGACTATTGCCTCCATAAGCCCCAAAACCGACCGCAAACAAACCATCGGGTGGTGGAATGCTTTCCGGAACCGCAGTTTTATCCATGCCGAAGGCGAAGCTGCCGAACTTTCTCGCAACTATACGTTGTTCCGTTATATGCTGGCTTGCAATGCCTACGGAACTTCACCCACTAAATTCAACGGCGGACTATTTACTTTCGATCCTGTTTTGGTGGATTCCACTTTGGCATTTACCCCCGACTATCGCAAGTGGGGTGGTGGCACATTTACCGCACAGAATCAGCGACTGGTTTACTGGCCGATGCTGAAAAGCGGCGATTTCGAGATGATGACTCCGCAATTCGATTTTTACAACCGCATTCTGAAAAACGCAGAACTTCGTTCGCAGGTTTATTGGGGACACGGTGGTGCTTGTTTTGCCGAACAAATTGAAAATTTCGGTTTGCCCAATCCGAGTGAATACGGCTGGAAACGTCCCGAAACTTTCGACAAAGGGGTGGAATATAATGCATGGCTCGAATACGAATGGGACACAGTTTTGGAATTCTGCCAAATGATGTTCGAAACGAAGAATTATAATAATACCGATATCTCGCGTTATCAACCATTGATAAAAAGTGTTGTCCTCTTTTTTGATGAACATTACCGTTATATGGCAAAACTTCGAGGACGAAAAACGCTTGACGGCAACGGACACTTGATTCTTTTCCCGGCTTCGGCCTGTGAAACCTACAAAATGGCGAACAATCCGGCAAGTACCATTGCTGCATTGCGCACTGTATTGAAAACCATGGGAAATAATGATTCACTGTTGGCTACGATTCCGCCTCTTCCATTGCGTGAGTTGAACGGCAAAACCCTTATTTCGCCGGCCAAAACATGGGAACGGGTGAACAATACCGAAGCACCGCAACTCTATCCCGTTTTCCCGTGGCGGATATTTGGTGTGGGAAAAGATAATCTTGAAATCGCCAAAAATACCTATCTTTACGATCCTGATCTGTTGAAATTCCGAAGTCATGTAGGTTGGAAACAGGAAAATATCTTTGCGGCTTGTCTGGGTCTGACCGATGAAGCCAAACGCTTGAACAAACTTAAACTGGCCAATGGTCCGTACCGTTTTCCGGCTTTCTGGGGACCGGGTTTCGACTGGATGCCCGACCACAACTGGGGCGGTAGCGGCATGATCGGATTGCAGGAAATGCTGTTGCAAACTACCGACGATGGAAAAATTCTACTTTTTCCCGCATGGCCAAAAGAATGGAATGTTCATTTTAAACTGCATGCACAAAAAAATACGACAGTTGAAGTGGAATTGAAAGATGGAAAAGCAAATGTCCTGAATGTTTTTCCTGAAAACAGGAAATTGGACATTGTGAACATGCTAAAATAGCAAACGCGTCAAGGTGATTAACCTGCGGGATAAAAAATTCTTGTAAAATTGTACTATTCAATTTGATAATCGTACTTTCAAAAGCAAGACATTATAGTTTAAAACTAAATTTTGTATTTTTGAAGTAGAAAATCGAAGTATTATTCTCCGAAAAGATATCTCAAACTTAGAAAATCCTATCTTTTTCTTAGGAATTCGTATCTCAAAGATAGGAACAGATAGGTCGGATATAGGAAATCGTATCTTTTTCTTAGGAGTTCCTAAGTCAAAGATAGGAAAACGAATGTCAAACATAGGAAAACATAAAACAACAACATTTTCATGAAACTCAAACACATTCTCATTCTTGCATTTTTTCATTTTTTCATTTTTTCATTAAACGCAGCCGATACATCCATTGCCGGATTTTTCCAATTGGCTGGAAGTGGTCGACAAGTGTATAACTTCAACAACGGTTGGAGGTTTACCCGTGGAGATGTGAAAGATGCAGAAAAAAGTGATTTCGACGATTCAGCATGGGAAGTTGTGGCTACTCCACATACCGTAGAACTGATGCCGGCCGAAGCCAGCGGATGTCGGAATTATCAGGGAATTGCCTGGTATCGAAAACGTTTTGTGGTACCTGTTGAAGCAAAGGGAAAAGATATTTCAATACATTTCGAAGCCATTATGGGCAAGCAAAAAGTGTATCTGAATGGCAAATTAATTAAAGAACACGTGGGCGGTTATTTGCCTATAACCGTTGACCTGACCTCTATTGGCACACAGGCCGGCGATACTTGCCAGATGGCAGTGATGGCCGACAACAGCGATGATAAAGCTTATCCTCCGGGCAAAACGCAATTCACGCTGGACTTTGCCTATCATGGCGGTATTTATCGTGATGTGTGGATGATTTGTAAAAACAAAGTGGCGATAACCGATGCCATCGAAGCCGGAAAAACAGCAGGTGGTGGTGTGTTTATACATTATGATAATATCAGCACAAAAAGTGCCGATGTTTTTGTAGATACCGAACTAAAAAATAATGGTTCGAAATCCAAATCAGTTACGTTGGAAACCACGTTGACTGATATTTCAGGAAAAATAGTCAAGAAAATAAATACCAATATCGCTTTGAAACCCGGTGAATCGAAAACCGTAAATCAGAAAGCCGTGGTTGCCAATCCGCAACTCTGGTCACCCGATGCGCCAGATTTATACCGTGTCAATTTATTGGTTAAAGAAGGGAAAACGGCCATTGATGGCGGAACGGTTCGCATCGGTATACGCAAAGCCGAGTTCCGTGGCAAAGATGGTTTTTATCTGAATGGAAAACCTTACGGACAATTGATTGGCGGAAACCGTCATCAGGATTTTGCTTATGTGGGCAATGCTGTTCCCAATTCGCAGCAATGGCGCGATGTGAAACGCTTGCGTGATGCCGGCTGCGTGATTGTCCGCACGGCACATTATCCCCAGGATCCGGCTTTTATGGATGCCTGCGATGAACTGGGGATGTTCATTATTGTAGCCACGCCGGGTTGGCAATTCTGGAATAAAGATCCAAAATTTGAACAACTTGTTTATGAAAACACACACAATCTGATTCGCCGCGATCGCAATCATACTTCTGTGTTGCTATGGGAACCGATTCTGAACGAAACACGTTTTCCGAAAGATTTCTCGCTGAATTCTTTGAAAATTACCAAAGATGAATTTCCATATGCCGGAGCTCCCGGTGCTGCAGCCGATTTGAATTCGGAAGGTGTGGCTGAAAATTACGATGTAGTATATGGTTGGCCTTCCGACGAAGGAAAAGTGAAACAATCGCTTTTCACCCGTGAGTTTGGCGAAAATGTAGATGACTGGTACGCGCACAATGCCAACAACCGCGCCAGTCGCAGTTGGGGCGAACATCCAATGTTGGTTCAGGCTTTATCGCTGGCAAAATCGTACGATGCTATGTTTCAAACTACCGGACAATTTATCGGAGGTGCGCAATGGCATCCATTCGATCATCAACGCGGTTATCATCCCGATCCGTATTGGGGAGGTATTTTTGATGCATTCCGTCAACCAAAATATGCCTATTATATGTTCAAAAGTCAGGTTGATCCGAAAGTGAAACATTCCATTACCGATGCAGGACCGATGGTTTACATTGCCAATGAAATGACTCCGTTTTCTGATGCAAACGTGACCGTTTTCAGTAATTGTGACTCAGTTCGACTGACCAATTACGAAGGAAAATCGATTACAAAACCTGTTCAACATATCAAAGGACATATGCCGTACACACCTGTAATTTTCGGGAATGTATATGATTTTTGGGAAGCGCGTGACCTGACTTATAAACAGAAAAACTGGCAGAAAGTAAGCTTTTTGGCAGAAGGAATTATCGATGGAAAAGTGGTTTGCAGCGAAAAGAAAATGCCTTCACGCCGTTCCACCAAAATACGCCTGACGCTCGATAAACAAGGACAATCTCTTGTTGCAGATGGTTCTGATTTTATAATTGTTGTTGCAGAAATTACCGACGACAGCGGAAATGTACGTCGGTTAGCAAAAGATAATATCGTGTTTACCGTTGAAGGCGAAGGCGAAATTATCGGCGACCAAAGTATTGGTGCGAATCCGCGTGCAGTGGAATGGGGCTCTGCTCCAGTACTGATTCGTTCGACTACCAAAGCAGGAAAAATAAAAGTAAAAGCGCATGTTCAGTTCGAAGGCACACAAGCTCCTACTTCGGCCGAAATTGAATTTGTTAGTGCACCATGTTCCTTACCTTTTAATTTTATTGAACAACAAAAAACAAAAGGCACTGAGATCGAAAATACTCAATCGAACAAACTGAAACTAACAGACGAACAAAAGAAAAAACTATTGGACGAAGTGGAACGACAGCAAACTGAATTTGGCGAAAAACACACTAAATAAATCGTATTTCTAACCCTTCGCCCTTCGGGCACTTCCCTTAAAAAAGGGAAAATCTCAAAGTGCGAAGTTTTTTACATTCGACAAAATTACTGAAACAAACAAGTTTCATAAAATCAACAAGTCCCCGCACTTAGTGTTGTCCCCTTTGTAAATGGGATGAGCGAAGCGGAGGGGTTTGAATAAAACACACATGAACTCTAAAAAACTTTCATTACTAACTCTCACCATTTTTCTGACATTCACTTCCAGTTTATTTGCAACAGTTATTCTCCCAAAAATCCTGGCTCATAACATGGTGTTGCAGCGCCACAAAGCTGTTCCGGTTTGGGGAACAGCCGACAAAGGTGAGAAAGTCACCGTTTCTTTTGCCGGACAAACCAAAACTACCGTTGCCAACAATTCAGGTAAATGGATGGTAGAACTCAGCCCGATGGAAGCTTCGGAAGCGCCACGCGAAATGACCATTTCAGGTACAAACACGATTGTCCTGAAAAATATTCTGGTGGGCGAAGTCTGGCTTTGTTCCGGCCAGTCGAACATGGAATATGCGATGCGGAAGAACAGCAAGATTCAGTTGAAAGTAAAAGGAAGCAAGCCTGCCGAAGATGATTTTCTGACAGCCAATAATCCGAATATCCGCATTTTTCTGGTGCGTCGAAAATTCATGTCGCCCGACTCCACTCATACCGGTTGGGATATAGCAAGTGGAATACCCTTGAAAGATTTTTCGGCGGTAGGCTATTTTTATGCCAAAGAATTATATCAAAAATTGCATATCCCCATTGGCATGATTTCGTCGGCTGTGCCCGGAAGTCGCATTGAACCCTGGATTGAAGCAACCAAACTGGAGATCACGCCGAAAATGAAAAATGGTAATGTATTGGAAAAACTCTCGGCTGATGGAGGCGATCCGGGCAAGTTTTACAATACTATGATTCAACCGCTTGTTCCGTATTCAATCAGAGGTTTTCTTTGGTATCAGGGCGAATCGAACTGTTTTCTGAATGAAAATATTCGTTATGCTTACAAGTTTAAAATCTTGATTGAAAGTTGGCGCAGCGATTGGAAAGATTTGGAAATGCCGTTTTACTTTGTACAGATTGCTCCTTACAATTATTCCCAGGCCAAAGATGTACGTCCGCATACCACCGAAAATCTTCCCGAATTCTGGGAAGCACAGGCTTTGGCTCTTCACTTGCCTCATACCGGCATGATAACAATTACCGATCTTGTTGATAGTATTGTCGATCTTCATCCGGCTTATAAATGGGAAGTTGGACGACGTTTGTGTCTTTTGGCTTTGAACAAAACTTACGGATTTAAGGATATTGTTTGCTCTGGACCAACTTATAAAAGTATGAAGATTTTTAAAAACAAAATAGAAATTACGTTTAATCAAGATGGAAGTTATCTTGGAAGTCGGGATGGTAAATCACTCACATGGTTTAGCATAGCAGGCGCTGATGGCAAATTTGTTCCGGCAGATGCCGAAATCGATGGACATAAAGTAATTGTTTCTTCACACGAAATACAGCATCCTGTATCGGTTCGTTTTGCCTGGAACGAAGCTGCACAATCGAATTTCATTAATCTGGATGGCTTGCCCGCTGTTCCATTTCGCAGCGATAATCCGTGGGAAAAAATTTTCTAAATAACTTAATTTTCATCCTTAATACTTTTTACAGAATAACTTATACAACCATTGTGTTATAATAATTTATTGGTCTTCAACCGTTTTATTATAAATAGTTTTTATACATTTGTATGTTGTAATGAGTCTTATTTCCGAAATATTCATCATGAAAAAGTCTTTATTTTTATTACTATTCTTAATTTTCACCTTCCAATCGGCTTTTTGCTATAAAAACATGATAGTAAAAGATTACACGATTGAGGATGGATTGCCGCATAATACTGTTCATTGTACTATAAAAGATACAGATGGATTTATGTGGTTTGGAACATGGTATGGATTAACGAGCTTTGATGGTGTGAAATTCAAAACCTATAATAACAGGGATGATTATTACACAGATATTCCACCGAATAAGGTTCAGACAATTGTGGAAGCTATTGACGGCAACCTTTGGGTTAAAACCATTGACCATAAACTATATCTGTTCGACAAAAAAAATGAGCATTATTATGACGTTTTTAACGAGATCAAGAAAAAGTATTCAGTCAGCCCTAAGATAATAAAAATTCAGAAGACTGAAACGGGTGATTTGCTTTTACTTACAAAAAATAAAGATTTGCTCAAAGCTGTTTCGAAAGGAAATGGTAGCATTGAAGTGACACTTTTGTACGATTCTCAAAGCAAAAGAGAACACAAATTGATAAATAATCTTCTAATCGAGGATGAGAATTATATAAACTGGATTGGGATAGATTATAAGATAATTTCATGTAAAAAAGGAGCTGTCTTGAAGTCAAAACCTTCGGATTTTGTGCTCCGAAAAATTGCTCCTGAGTCAGGACAAGAATTTTCATGTGCTTTTTTGGCTAATAAAGTTCTTTGGTTAGGAGATAATAATGGTCGTATTTTCAAGATAGATTATATCACCGGAAATATAACCAAAATTACCTTACTTCAGGGAAGCGGAGCCATACAAAATATAATGAGCGGAAATGGAAAAAATCTTTTTATTTCAACGAGTAATAAAGGCGTTTTTGAGTATGATGAAAGAACAACATCTTTAATAAAAATAATTTCTCTCTCTGCCAATGAAATTGTCAATAGTGCTTATGTAGACAGTTATGATAAACTATGGTTGGAAATTAATCAATCTTCGATTATCTATTTCGATCCGTTCCATAAATTTCTCAAACGCTTTGTTTTGCCATCAGGGAAAGTAAATAATACACTGAAACTTCAAGATGGCAAAGAGTTGGGAATGTTTTTTCTCACTACTTCCGGCGATTTGGCATGGTTCGACCGTTCTCAGACAAATATCACTTTACTTAACGAACAAAAGGAATTAAAGGAAAATGGCGTGAAGAAAGTTTTTTTTGATTTACTTTTAGATAAAGACAACATTCTTTGGCTTACTTCTACCTCAAATGGTATCTTTAGCATAAGCTTTCCAAAACAACAATTTAACCTGTTTCAACTTGCTTCGCCAAATCATACATCTACTGATGATAATGCTGTGAAAACAATGTTTCAGGCGAGAAATGGTGACATTTGGGTTTCCACCCGGCAGGCCGAAGTTTTCCAACTTGATCGTAATGGCAAAACAAAGCAGATATTTTCGGCAAAAAATAATTTTATAGGGAATGTATATCACATCATGGAGGACCATAAAGGTAATCTATGGTTTTCTACTAAGGGAAATGGTCTTGTATTAGCAGAGGTGAATAGTGCTTCATCGTCAGGTTATCGTTTCACTCGGTTTAGCTACGATGAAAGGAATCCTACTTCTATCAGTGGAAACGATGTGTATTATACTTTTGAAGATAGCAGTAATAATATCTGGGTAGGATTGTTTGGTAGTGGATTAAACCTTATTAGTCAGAAAAATAGCGAAGTCAGCTTTAAGCACAAATTTAACAGCTTTGAACATTATCCGAAGTACGGCTTGTATATGGAAGTTCGTAATATTACTGAAGACAAGGAGGGACGTATATGGGTAGGTACCAGTGATGGCCTTATGTCTTTTGATAGTCACTTTAAACAACCCAATCAGATAGATTTCGAAATATATCGAAATGAAATGGTAGGATCGAACATTTCAGACAATGACATTTATGTATTATACAAAGATGCTGCTTCACAAATATGGATAAGTGTTTTTGGTGGCGGTTTGAATAAGTTAGTAGGATATGACAAGAAGTCGAAACTTCCAATATTTAAATCATATAGTCAGAAAGAAGGTTTGAATAGCGATGTTATTTTATCTATTGTTGAAGATAATGATAATGCCTTATGGTTAGCAACCGAAAATGCCTTATCGCGGTTTGACAAGACTAAGGAAACCTTCCGCAACTTTGACAGTTACGATGGTTTTATCAATGTACAAATGGAAGAGGAAAGTGCCTTGAAGTGTCTTTCAGGAGATTTGTGGTTTGGTAATCGGAAAGGAATTCTTGCTTTTAATCCCCAGAAAATTGAAACCTATAATTGTGAGTATAAAACCTTCATTGTCGATTTTTTAGTTTCAAACAGAGAATTGCGTAGTTTCAAAGATAAACCTATTCTTAAAGAATCAATTCGTTATGTAAAATCCATAACACTAAACCACAATCAATCAACTTTTGTCATTGAATTTGCAGCATTAAATTATTACAATCAAAGCCGTGTTTCCTATAAGTACATTCTCGAAGGATTCGAAACAGAATGGCACTTTAACGGTAAAAACCGAATAGCGTCTTATCCCAATATTCCTCCGGGGAAATATCTGTTTAAAGTACAGTCCATTGATGAAGCTAACGCTTTGTTGAAATCGGAAAGAACCTTAGAAATTTTCATATTGCCTCCTTGGTGGCTCACCTGGTGGGCTTATACAATTTATGGAATTCTGGCTTTGTTACTGATTTATGCAGCGATTAGAGGGGTCTTGTTTTATATCAAAATGCGAAATGATATTTATGTTGAGCAACGGGTTTCTGAGTTGAAAATCAAGTTTTTCACCAATATATCGCACGAACTTCGTACTCCATTGACACTGATTATGGGACCAATTCAGGAGTTAAAACAAATACAGCAACTATCGGATAAAAGCAAGCAGTATATTTCGTTGATTGAAAAAAGTGCCAGCCAAATGCTTCAATTGGTCAATCAGATTCTTGATTTTCGCAAAATTCAAAACGGTAAAATGGTTTTACATGTTTCACAATTTGATTTGAATAAGGTCATTGGAGCTTTTCAGAAAGAATTTGTGGTAATGTCAGAGGAAAATGAAATCAGCTACACTTTCCAACTTCCCGATGAAGATATTTTGATTTGGGCCGACAAAGATAAATTGGAGATTGTGATACGGAATATTCTTTCGAATGCCTTTAAATTCACCCATTCCGGTGGTAGCATTTTTGTTTCTGCGGGTCTGACAGAAGATGGATTAAGTTGTTATGTAAGGGTTGAAGATACCGGTGTTGGCATTCCCCAAAATAAAATAGCGGAGATTTTCGAACGTTTTGCTCAGGGTGAAAATGCGAAGAATGCTTATTATCAGGGCACAGGAATCGGGTTAGCACTTTCAAAAGAGATTGTCAACCTGCATCATGGTAACATCACTGCAGAAAGTAATGCCAATCAGGGATCTGTATTTACTGTTGAATTATTATTAGGAAAAGAACATTACAAACCTTCGGAAGCAATTTTTTATGTAGGCGATACTGTCACCGAAATTCCTGCTGCTGATTCGGAAACAGACTCCGAAGAAGAAATACCGGAAGATTCTGTGGATAATAAAAACGATTTTCCAACACTTTTGGTCGTCGAAGACAACAAGGATTTACGTGATTTACTAAAATTACAACTAGATGATAAATACAAGGTTTATTCTGCCGGAAACGGAGTTGAAGGATTGAAAAAAGTAAATCTATATCATCCCGACATTGTGGTAACCGACCAAATGATGCCGGAAATGAGTGGTATGGAAATGTTGCAACATATTCGAAATGATTTCCAGATAAGTCATATTCCGGTAATTATATTAACTGCCAAGCATGATGAAGAGACTAAGATTAAGGCAATCAACATGGGCGCTAACGCCTACATTACTAAACCCTTTAGTAAAGAATATCTTATTGCCCGCATCGAACAATTACTGACTGAACGCAAAGCCTTTCGTGAAAAGATATGGAAGCATGAGAAATTTGAAGAGCAGGAAAACAGTGAATCTTACGAAAACTATTTAGTAAAAAAAGATATTCAATTACTGGAGAAAATTCATCAAGTAATTGAAGAAAATATAGATAATAGCGACTTTAATATTGATAATATTGCTGATAATGTAGGATTGAGCCGATCTGCATTCTTTAAAAAACTTAAAAGTCTTACTGGCCTGGCTCCGGTAGATACTGTCAAAGAAGTTAGATTAACGAAGTCTGTCGAATTATTGAAAAATACCGATATGACAATTTCGGAAATAGCTTTTGCCGTTGGGTTCAAAGAGGCAGGATATTATGGAAAGTGTTTCCGCAAGAAATATGGACAGACTCCTACAGAATACATGAGCAAGTATAGAAAAAAGTGATTCTACTGATTACAAAAAACTTTCTTGTTCGTTTTATGATTACTAAGCTATGACATCTTTCCATCGGTTTAGTTTATAAAAATAATTATTCAAATGAACTTTCATAAATTCAAAACTGCTTTTCTTTGTATTTTAGGTGTTGGTTTTCTCCAATCAATAAGTGCTCAACCTTTTTCTTTAAAAGTAAAGGATAATACAATTTCTTATTCACAAGATTCAAAGGGAAATCGCATTCTCGATTTTTCTTATTGCGGCTTTAAAAGTTCGGAGCAAGATATTCCAAATCTTG